>Ga0207428_10000151_pt1 | contig 94421 bp, 80 predicted proteins | sample RhiMethybrSRZTD1_FD_187600 | JGI IMG/M metagenome (GOLD analysis project Ga0207428, IMG submission 187600) | Populus rhizosphere microbial communities from Tennessee, USA - Rhizosphere MetaG P. TD hybrid SRZTD1 (SPAdes) (version 3) | ecosystem: Host-associated > Plants > Roots > Rhizosphere >... | reverse complement strand
ATGATCGGCGCCCCCGGGGCCGCCTTCATCGCGATCGCGATCATGATCTCGACCTTCGGCTGCGTGAACGGGCTCATCCTGGCCGGCGCGCGCGTGCTCTACGCGATGAGCCGCGACAAGCTGTTCTTCAAGAGGGCAGGCGACGTCCATCCCGTGTACCGCACGCCGGCCCCGGCGCTGCTGCTGCAGGGCGGAGTGGCCGCTGTCCTGACCCTCACCGGCACCTATAACGACCTCCTGACGATGGTGGCGTTCGTGTCGCTCCTCTTCAACACGCTGACCGTGGTCGCCCTCTTCGTCCTGCGCCGCCGCCGTCCCGACCTGCTGCGGCCGTACCGGGCGTGGGGTTATCCCGTGCTCCCCGCCCTTTACATCGCCGTTTCGGTCTTTTTCCTCTACAACATCCTCGTGGGGGATCCGCGGAACGCCGGAATCGGCCTCGTGATCAGCGCCTCGGGCCTCCTGGCCTATGCCTACTGGACTCGCCAGCGGGCGTAACTTCCGATAAGTCGTTGACTTAACCCCCCAAGCTGACTATCCTGCCCAGGGACCCTTGTCTTCAGGGGTTCGTGTCGGTCGGGCAGGATGATGACCAATCGCCGGCCGGACAAGACGGCGGCGCCGCCCAAGGTGGAGGATCCGTCCGCCCCGAACAAGCTCCTGACGTCGGAGGACCTGTTCGGCGACATGGTGGACGCGCCGCCCGATCCCGCCGCGCGGCCGCCCGCGTCGGCTCCCGCCAATCGGAAGGGTCCGATCAAGGTGCAGGTCAGCGAGCCTGGCGCCCCGCGGAAGGATGCACCGCTGGCCTCGCCGCCGACCCCGGGCGAGAAGCTGCCCGAAGACGTGGCCGCGCTGCTCGACGCGTTCTCGGAGCCCGCGGAGTCGGCCTTGCGCGAAGAGATGTATTCGGAGGCGGCGGGGATCGAGGAGCTGATCGACGAGGGAGCGGCGGCCCTGGGCGCGGAGGACCCCGCCCCAGCCCCGGTCGCGGAGCTTCCGGACGAGCCGCCACCCGCCGCGGCGTCGGCGGAAGAAGAGCTGCTCGACAAGATGCTGGCGGCCGAGCCGGTGGAGGTGGCGCCTACGCGTGCGCCCGCGGCCCCGCCTCGGCCCGCGCCGGCGCCGCCGGCACCCGAGCCGCCCGCCGCCGAGGCGCCTCTCGACGTCACGGTGACGGCCGCGGACGAAGACGACGACCTCCTCGACGTCCTCACGCCGATGGCGGAGCCGACGCCCCTCCCCCCCCAGCCGATCGCCGCCGTGACGCATCCGGACGAGCGCCCCGACTCCGACGAGTCCCTGCCGCTGCGCGACCTTCTCAACCTGAAGGCGCCGGCCGCGGACGAGCCGGTGGAGGTCATCAAGCCGACGAGCCGGACGGCCACGAAGTTCACGGCCGCCGCCCCCCGCAAGCCCGTCACGGCGCCGGGGCCCGGCCTCGACCTGGCTGCCCTCGCCGAAGACGCGTTCGCCAGCGCGGAAGAGCCGGCGCCCGTGGCGGGCCGGCTCATCGAAGACTCTCCCGAGCCCGCGTCCGGCGAAGCGCCGGTCATCGACGGTCCCGCCGCGACGGTGCCGCTCTCCGCGCCGAGCAGCGGCGGCCAGGGCTATGGTCCCTACCAGCTCCTGGAGCGCGTCGCCGTCGGGGGCATGGCCGAGGTCTTCCGGGCCAAGCGCACGGGCGTCGAGGGGTTCGAGAAGGTCGTCGCGGTCAAGCGCATCCTGTCCCACCTCTCCGACAACAAGGAGTTCGTGGACATGTTCATCAGCGAGGCCAAGATGGTGGCCGGCCTCGCCCACCCGAACATCGCGCAGATCTTCGACCTCGGCCGTCACGACAAGAACTACTGGATCGCGATGGAGTACGTGCACGGGCGCGACCTGCGCACGATCATCCGGCGGGCCAAGGAGCGCGGCCTCAAGATCCCGCTGGACATCTCGGCCTTCATCGTGAGCAAGGTCTGCGCGGCCCTCGAATACGCGCACCGCAAGAAGGACGACAAGGGCCAGCCCATGCTCATCGTCCACCGCGACATCAGCCCCCAGAACATCCTGATCTCGTTCGAAGGCGACGTGAAGCTGACGGACTTCGGCATCGCCAAGGCGGCCAGCAAGGCCTCGACCACGGACAAGGGCGCCCTGCGCGGCAAGCTCCTGTACATGAGCCCCGAGCAGGCCTGGGGCAAGCCCATGGACAAGCGCTCCGACGTGTTCTCGCTCGGCATCGTGTTCTACGAGATGCTGACGGAGCAGAAGCCGTTCCTGGGCACGTCGGAGACGAGCATCCTGGAGACGGTGCGCGAGTGCCGCGTGCCGCCGCCGACCACGATCAACGACAAGATCCCGGAGAAGCTCGAGAAGGTGGTGATGAAGGCGCTCGAGCGGGATCCCGAGGTGCGCTACCAGGACGCGGGCGACATGCTGCGCGACCTGGAGCGGGTCCTGCACGAATGGCAGCCCGCCACCGCCACCGGCCTCGCCCGCTTCCTGGAGGTCCTGTTCGACGAGCACGAGCGCGGCGACGTGGTGGCGGATGCGGACGACGCGCACGGCCACGCACGCATCGACGAGCTGCAGGAGCAGGTCCCCGAGGCCCCGGCCGAGCCGCCGCCCGCGGCTCCGACCAAGGACCCGATGTCCATCCAGAAGCTCCTGAAGCGGTTCGGCATCAAGTAGAGGAGGACGTCTTCCTATGGCGTTGTCGAAAGAGCAGGAGCAGTTCTACCAGAGCACGCTGGAGATGACGAAGAAGCAGATCTCCGAGCTCAACACCCAGATCGAGGAGGAGCTCGCGAAGGTGAAGGAGCGCCTGGCCGAGCTGCAGAACGCGAAGAACGCCGCCAAGCAGATCTACGACGGCGCCTGCAAGATGCTCGGGGTCGAGAACGACCTCGATAAGGAAGACGTGGTCGCGGAGTAGGGCGGCCCTTCCTCCATGTCCTGGTTCCGAAAAGAGCACGAGCCGCTTCCCGCGCAGGAGCAGGAGAGCCGCGTCCCCGAGGGGCTCTACGTCAAGTGCAACGGCTGCAAGGAGACGATCTACCGCAAGGAGGTGGTGTCGAACCAGGCGGTGTGCCCGCGCTGCGCGTTCCACTTCCGGATCTCCGCCCGTGAGCGGCTGTCCCTGCTCTGCGATTCGTTGTGGGAGGAGTTCGACCAGAACCTCGCTTCCAGCGATCCCTTGAAGTTCAAGGACACGAAGTTGTACGCGGACCGTCTGATGGACAGCAAGGCCAAGACGGATTCCTACGATGCGCTGGTTTCGGCGGTGGGGACCATGGGTGGCCTGTCCACCGTGATGGCGGTGATGGAGTACGGGTTCATCGGCGGGTCGATGGGGGTGGTGGTCGGCGAGAAGGTCACGCGCGCGGTCGAGCGCGCGATTCGCGAGAAGCTGCCCCTGCTCGTGGTGTCCTGCTCAGGCGGGGCCCGCATGATGGAGGGCACACTCTCGCTGATGCAGATGGCGAAGATCTCGGCGGCGCTGGCGCGGCTGGATTCGGCGAAGCTGCCTTTCATCTCCCTGATGACGGATCCGACGACGGGTGGAGTCACCGCGTCGTTCGCGATGCTCGGCGACCTCAACGTGTCCGAGCCGGGCGCCTTGATCGGGTTCGCGGGCCCGCGCGTGATCGAGCAGACGATCCGTCAGAAGCTGCCGGAGGGGTTTCAGCGCGCGGAGTTCCTGCTCGAGCACGGCATGATCGACATGGTCGTGGACCGAAGGAACCTGAAGGCGACGCTGGTGAAGTCGTTCAAGTTCCTGCTCAATTAGACGCCGGAGCCAGGTGCTTTCAGGTATTCGGTCAGATGGCCAGAGTGGGTCAGGCGTGAAGCCGTTCGCGCCGTAGAGCGGAATCGCAGTCGCAATTCCGGCCTGGTGGAAACGGCTGCGGCGGCCACGGCCGCGACGTGAGTAAGCATCAGTCTTCCCGTGTGCCGGACCGAACCCCTTGCGGCTCACGCGTAGCAATGAGCAAGACTCGAGGGCGACGACGGCCGCCTCGGCGCCGGGCTCGCCATCGCCGAGGCGCACGTGCGTTCGTGGGCGGCGCCGCGCCAGAGCCACCAGCGATCGCCCGAGGGCAGGATGGCATAACTTGTTATGGCTAGAGCGCGCCACGATGAAGACGCGGCCCGGAATCAATGGCGCCTCGAGCGCGGGCGCACGCGCCCTACTCACCACCTGGCCGAACTGCAGGACGCGTGACCGCGCGAGCACTTCACCGCGGGCCGCCACCCACAGGCGCGCGTGCCCGCGCGCCAAAGCGCCGAGGGGCCGATAACGCCAGCGTTATCGGGCGAGCGACCACAGGGAGCGAGCGTATCCCGAGGGCACCCCGGCACGCGGCGTGCCCGCCACCACCGATCGTTTACACTTAAACGATTTGCACGCCGCGTGCCGGGGCGGTAGGGTCGAGGACTGGCGCGGTGCTCCTTAGGCTCGGGCTTGGCCGTCTCCGCCGTTTCCAGCTTCGTGCCCGATTAGCCGTGGCCGTGAGCCCGTTTCCAGCCCCCGCCCGATCGAACCGGACGTGCGGGTTTCCCGCATCCGGCTCTCCTGCACGCTTCGCTCCAAGGGTTATGGGGCCGGTCAGACTGGCAGCGCTTTCTGCTGTGGTCGCCACGGTCGGACCCGATAATCATCGAAAAGGCCCGCCCGCGAGTAGATCCACCGCGTACTCCACCTGTTCCAGCCCACGCCCCGACGCTTGCTGTTGCGCATCAGGTGCCGCCGCACGCGCGCCTCCATCCAGTCTCGGACATACGCGAAGCACCGGTCCGAGTGCCCGACCCGAAAGTAGTTCACCCAGCCACGGAGAATACGATTGACCTCGGGGATGACCGTCGTCACCGGCTGAGATCGGGATCGCCTGAAGACCTCGCGGAGTTCCGCCAGGAGCGCCGTTCGCTTCTTCATCTTGGGCGTGTACTGCAAGCGGTACGCCCTCGATGCGCCCGCACGCGTGCGCACCAGTCGGTAGTCGAACCCCAGGAAGCCGAAGCTCTCCCCTTTCGTCAGGTCCACGACCCGGCTCTTCTCCTCGTTGACCTCGACCTGTAGCTTGCCGAGTTCCTCCCGTAATCGCCGGCTAACCGCCCTCAACAGCCAGCCGTGCCGCGGATGGCCATCCACCAGGACCACGAGGTCGTCGGCGTAGCGCGCATACTCCAGGTGTGTGTACTCGCCGCGGCGTGTGACATCCTTCGCCTTCTCCAGCATCCGGTCCACGTCGTTCAGGTAGATGTTGCTGAGGAGGGGGGAGATCACCCCGCCCTGGGGGACGCCTTTCTTCCCGGTCGCCTTCAGGATCATCGAGAGCAGGTGCATCACGTCAGGGTCGCGGATCCGACGCGCCAGTTTCTCGAGCAACATATGGTGCTTCACGTTGTCGAAGTAGGCGCGCAGATCCACGTCGATCACGTGCGTCTTGCCCCCGCCGACCCCATAGTCGATGCGGTACACCGCTTCATGAGATTGCCGGTTCGAACGATAGCCGATCGACCCCGGTTGAAAGTCGGCCTCGAAGATGGGCTCCAGGATGAGCCTGAGCGCACCCTGGACCACGCGGTCCCTTATGGTCGGGATGCCGAGAACGCGGACCTTCCCGCCCTCCTTCGGAATCTCCTTCCGCCGGTTCCGCATGGGACGGTATCTGTGCGTGGCCAGCTCGTCCCGGACCTGGTCGAGGTATCCGTCCACGCCGCGTTCCTCGATGGCCTCGAAAGTGACGCCGTCGATGCCAGGGGCACCGTCGTTCTTCTTGGCCAGCGTGTAGGCTTCGTGGAGCGTCTCCCTCTTCCAGACGTGGACGTACAGGCCCCAGAAGCGCCAAGTCGGTTCAGCCTTCGCCTTGGCGTATATCCTTCGTCTCAGGTCCTGCAGCCGAATGGGCGCCTTCGTCATCGCGCCCCTGCCTCCCGTGTCGCCGAAGGAGTCACGTACAGCAGGGTCCCTTCGCTCCGCGGACGTTACCCCGCATCCTCGCTTCCTCGGACCCATCCTCCACCCGCTCGCCTTCCGTCCGCCTCCCAGGGTCTCTGGTTGCGCGGCCGGCCTTCCTCCGCCGGTTTCCCGGCGGGACGAGGAGGGCTTCACCAGTTACTCGACGCATCCTTGTCACCGTGCTGTCGCTACCACCCCGCCGGAGTGAGTCCGCCGCATCGGCCAGATTTCGGCAGCTCATGTTGCCTTCGCCACACGTCGAGAGGCTCGGCCCCCGGTGCGTCCCGCTTTCGAGGCTACTCGCGCGTTCACTTGCGTTACGGCCCGGTGACTTGCTCGCCATCCCCAAGATGGCTTCCGTCGATGGGCTCCAGTTCGTTCGGTTTCCCTCCTGACTGCCATCCAAGCTACGGGGCTTCTGGCTCTTGCCCCGGTGGGACTGTCTCCCACTGGACGCGCCAGCCTTTGCTGGTCGCACCGACGCACGCGGGTCGACCTGCTCCCGGGCGCCACCACGATCAGCGATCGGGGCCCCGCTCAGCCGATCAGGCCTTGAGTGAAGACGCCGCGACGGCGTGGCCGCTCCCATCCTGGCCAGAGCGGCCGCGCCGTGGCGGCGTCCTTTCAAAGCGAGCGCGAGGCGGCGAGCAGGCACGAGCGCTGCGAAGTTCGTGACCAGCCTGCCAGCACGAGTACCAGCTCTCGGCCGAGCGCCGAGGGTTACGTGCGCGACGGTCTCGCTGTCTAGTACGCCATCTGCCAAAGATCAGCCGACCAGTCGTCGACCACGTGGCGCCCCAGTACATCGTCCAGCCGCTTCGCAATGCGCTGGCGATATTCCTTCCGTTCGAGGTCACGCTTGAATCCAGCGCGATCTGCGTCGACCAGCGCATCTAGCTCCCGCGTCAGGCGGGCCTTCTCGTCCTTCGTGAGTCCGGTCACCGCCTGGCGACATCCAGAAACCTGGAAGTTGGATTCAGCGATATCGACTCCGCGGCGGCCGTCCACGTAAGTCTTCTCTTTCAGCCAAACCGACCCTTGCGGACACGCCACCGCGGGTGATGCCGATTTCGAGGCGGCTGGCGGTTCCGCCCGCACGCTCGCGTCGCGACATCCTGCCGAGAAGACTGCGACAAACAGCGCACCGCATACCCATGTCTTCATCATGGCCCGCTCCACTATCGCCGCGGCGCCGACGCTACGGACACGTGATGCCGTTCCTGACGCGTGTGCTGTCCGGATCGAAAGGATTGTGATTCGGTACCTGCGGCCCGTGCGGACGACACGCATGGACGACGATCTCATGAGCAATTACACGCTTCCAGCACGGTGGGTTCTTCGGGTCAGGTACAGGAATCGGATTATTGGGGCACACCACTACGCTATCGCTACAAGGCGTATAGGCGGGTGTCCCTCCAGGCGTGCAGTCACTAGAGTTGCACGTGATCTTGAGATCCCCTTTGCACTTCTTCTGCAGGCAGTTCCGAATCCAGACATCGGGGTTGTTTGACGCCTGTTGGCAGAGGTTCTGATACTCGGTAAACACCCAGTGTGGACATGGGCCGCCGCACGGTGCCGCGTTAGGATCGCAGTTCTTCCCGCCACACCCGCCGGCCACGTACCCACTCGGATCCACCAGGCGGACCGGATTGTTCTGGACGTATGCGTATCGGCTCTTGCCATCCCCGAAGTCGACGGGGTCCTCAGACACGAAGTTGCCCATGCGGCCGTCGTAATACCTGGCGCGATAGTGGCCCAGGCTGATCTCGGCGTCCCAATCACGCCCGGTAAAGGCGGGCCCGCTCGCGGCTGCGCTTGTGGGGTCGAGATTCCCCCACAGGTCGTACGAGCGAGCCAGCGTCACCTGTCCCGCGGCATTCGTCTGTTGGACGATGCTGCCAAGGTGGTCGGCCACAAAGTACGTCGCGGAGCCATCCGCCTCTTGGCGGGCAAGCCAATCGTCGGTCGCAGGACCGTGGAAGTAACGAATAGTTCCACCCGTACTTAGGCGCTCCTCGGCGACATGCATGCCGTCATCGTAGATGTAACTGTGCGTCACACCACCAGCGATCTTCTGGACCCGCCGGCCTTCGCCGTCGTAGCCGAAGCGCACCAGTTCGCTCGCTCCTGAGAGGACTCGGATCAGTCGATTCTCGGCATCCCACTCGAAAGTCCGTGTGCCATCGTTCGTCAGGTTGCCGGCCGTATCGTGGGTGAAGCTCTTAGTGCTCCCCGATTGCGTGAGCTGGTACGTGTTCGTTCGGACGTTGCCACTCGGATCCGTAGCCGTGATCGAGACGTTGGTCGTACCTGAGGGCACTGGGACCGATGCCGCGAATTGGTTGTCTACCGTCACCTGCGCAGCCACGCCCGCGGCGTTGACAGTTGCCGGCTCGCTCACTGTGCCGCGGAAGAGCAGCGCTCCTCCGGGCTGCTGGCTCACAAGCTGGTTTCGAACGTTGTACGTTGCCCCAATCACCCCGTCGTCCTGTTGGTCGGCGATGCGGTTTCCAGCCTTGTCGTACGCGTACGCGAAGCGGCTCGGTACCGGTGGCGGCGTCACCCCCGAGATGGAAGCCGTCGTCAGCTCATCGTCCAGGTCATAGCCGAGCGTAAAGACCTTGGCTGGACCGCTATTCTGCTGCTGGCTCCATGTCTTGACATTCCCGACCAAATCATAGGTGTAGTCAAACTTCGACAGCGTGCTCGAATCGGTTCGCTTGTGCCAGATCTCTTGGAGCCGGTGGTCGCCGGTATTGCCGAAGTAGCTGTAGGTAGAGGTTTGGCCGTTGGGATAGGTGAGCGTCGAGATCCGCTTGGTTCCACCGTCGTAGGCGTACTGGAAGGTGCCCAAGAGATTGCTCTCGGTCTCCTTGCGTCCCAAAGCATCGTAGGTCGAGGCCATCGTATTTGCGCTGCCATTGACCTGCCGACCCACGACACGGCCGAGCTCATCGTACGTGTACGTGACTGTATCACTCGCGAAGGGGCCATCGGCGCTCGCCAGGAGCAGCGCGCCTACAGTCGGCGGGATGGTCACCGGGTTGTACGTGTAGGTCCGCGTTCCCGTGCCGTCCGTCATCATAGCGAGGCGACGATAAAAGGGATCGTAGGTGATGCTCACGTTGGGAGTCGCTACCTGCGCGTTGGTGTAGTTGACCGCAGTGACGTCGCCATCCAGCGCGTACGTGTACGTCTTTGTCTGAAGCTTCTCGTCCGTGATCGAATGAATCCGGCTGGTCGTATTGTCGTAAACGTAGCTCGTGCTAGTCCCGTCGGCCCGCGATTCCTTCGTCAGCCGACTTTGAAGGTCGCGCTCCCATGTGGTCGCTCTGCCCGCGGCGTCGACGATTTGATCCAGGCTGCCGCACGTACACCATTGCTGTGTCGTCGTACGACCCAGCGGATCTCGCAGCGCCACCGGCCGACGGAGGGCGTCGTAGAAGATGTGAGTGGTTCGACCAAGCCGGTCGCGTCTCTCGTGTGGATCGAGCCTGAAGTAAACCGTTTCGTCGAACGTCCCATCCGGATAGGTGACTCTCGTCGGTCGGTTCAGCGCGTCGTAGTCCGTCGTCGTGGAATACCCATCCACATCGGTCGTCGTTCTCACTCTTCCATAGCCATCGTACGTGAAAGCTGTCGGGGCGCCGGCAAATGGACCGGCGACGTTGTGCAGGTAGCCATTGGTGTCGTAGGTATATGTCGTGGTCCGATTCTCGGTGATGCCCGCTCGCGCTGGTGTCGTTATGGTCGCGATTTGGCCGTCGGCGTTGTAGGTGTAGGTCGTCGTCTGGCCGCTCGCGTCCGTGCTCGTCAGGATCCGATGTTGGGTGTTATAGGTCGATGAGGAGATGAGATCGTACGTGCCGTCGTTCTTCTGTTCGACTTTGAGCAGATCGATGCCCGTCCCGGTCGCGCAGTCGGCGTCAGGCGTGCCTTCTGTCCCGTAGGTGTACCGCGTTTCCCGCCCCGCAGGATCGGTCTTCTTGCAGGCATTTCCACGCGGACCGTACTCGTACCGGTAGAGCTGCGTCGTTCCATCGTCGAGCACTCGACCGACGATCGATGGACTTGCGGCGGTTCCCTCGTAACCGGGAGCCCACTGGCCTGGGTAGTTGAACCAGACACGGCTCTCAAGGGGCAGCTTCTCGCTCTCGAGAACGGCTGACGTGGTCCCGGTGTTAGCCGCCATGTGCAGCCAGTGGTAGATGTGAGCCTTTGAATACGGCGATCCGCCACTCGCTGCTGCCACCGTCGCACGCTTGTCCCAATAGAAGGTATTCCGTGCATGGATGAACATGTTGAATGTCGCCATCCCGGCGGGGACCACGGATTCGGATCCCGGCATCGGGGCGACGCTCAGGTACTCGAAGCGCTCCTTGGCTCCGAGCGGATCGGTGGTCTCCAGCCAGCGGTCGTTGCCGGTTTGGCCCGTCGCAAACGAGGTGGTCCCGTAAGGCGTAGTAAGAGACGAGATGAAGTCGTTCGGGCCATACGTGAAGTCGGAGGTCAGTCCGATCACGTCGGTGATTCGCGACAGGCGACCGGCTCCTTCGTATTCGAAGGTCGCGAAGCGGCCGAAGGGATCGGTAACCTTTGTGATCTTCAAGGGATCTGCGTCTTCGTACGCGAACGAGGTAACCTGCCCGATGGCGTCGGTGGCGCTCACCAGCCGCAGGCCTCCCGACGTCGGCTCGTACGAGTAGGTGAAGTCCGCGTGGTTCCCCTGCGCGTCAATGACCTGGGTCAGGTAGAGGCGCCGGGGCGCGACCAGGCTCCCATCGGGTTGGCCGAACACCTCGATCGATCCATCCGGCAGGCGCCGCTCGTACCGGGTCGAAGAGGTGCGCACGAGCTGGGCGCGGCTCCTGGAGTGCGGGAATGACGTGCCCGTCCACATGTTCGTGTAGGTTTCCTGACCGCCTCGACGCAGATAAACGTTGACGTTGGCGGATCCGTTCGCCGGGTCATCCTCGGCGAATGAGAACCAGTCGAAGGTCCACTTCGGGCCGAGGTTCGAGAACATGGGGAGCTGAGGCTGGAAGATTTCGCGTTGGTTGTAGGCAAGCGCGAAGCGCATGGCCGGCCCGAGCGGCGGCTGATAGCGCACCGGCGTGTCTGAAACGTGAAGGTTGACCAGCATGAGGTTGACCTTGTAGACGGCCATGGGCGGACAGGCGCCGTCCTCGCAACAATCCGGCTTGCTGGGCTCTTTCGGACCCTGCGCCTGGTTGTCCGATTCGTTCGTGATCCCCTTCCCCCACACGGTCTCACCCGCGCTTGCCGGAAGGGGCTCCCACCCGGCGGGAAGCTTCCCTTCAGGGACGAGGAAGAATCCGCTCGCCTGGTCGTCCAGCGCCGCCCGCGTGATCCAGAGGTCGTCGCCGAAGGTGGGATCCTGAAGCAGCAACCGCCCATCCTTGTCCTCGACGAGCGCCGCGAAGTGCCCGGCCTTCCAGTGCACGAGGGCCGGCTTGATCACCTCTGCTCCGGGCGTTCGCCGAGCCAGCTGCATCTTGAGGCCCACGCTGGCCGCGAGCTCGAGCATCTGGGCCATCGACGTGCCGCGGTGCGTCGACTGCGCGGCATCGATCTTGGGGTCGCGAACGTAGCCCTGCCGCACGCGGGCCAGGATCCGGTCGATTCCGAACGGCCCGCAGAGGAACGCCCGCTCAGGCTCCTTCTGCATGACGGCGAATCCTTCGCGAGCTCCGGCCAGCTTCTGGCTCGCCGGCCCGCGCACGTCACGCGTCGCGATCTCCGCGAAGAGCGCTTCCAACTGCTCGTACCGACCGAGGCGGGCGTTCAGCTCCGCCAGCTCGCCGACCGCTCGGTCGGCCAGGGCACGCGCGCGGGGTTCGCTTTCCCCTTTGAGGAGAGTCCATGCCCTTTCCCAGCTATCGATGGCGCGGGTGAAATAGCCCGTGCGCCGATAGACGATGCCCATGTCGAGGAGGAGGGCACCCGCCCAGCGCGATTGGGGGTGAGCACGGAGAAAAGCCTCGAATCTCGTGAGATCGGAGGGAGATCCACTCTGGATATGCTCGAGGATGGCCGCTGACAACGCGGAGTCCTCCCGCGCGTCGCGAGCGCCGGCCGCGGGAACGAAGGGCTCGTCGAAGACTCGCGCGCGATAGATCTCGGCATCGAGCGGCGGCTTCGAGAAGGTCGGCAGCAGGGGTGCCGGCACCGCACGAGGCAGCGTTCGATTTGGAGTCACGCGGGCCGGCGGCGCAGGTGGGGCGGCCTCCTTGTCCGGCGGCGGCGCGGGTTGAACAGTAGCCGTGTCCGACGGCGCCGCGGCCATGACCCCGGGAACGCCGGTCAACTGGAGGGCCAGCAGACCGGCCATCAGGCGATTGGCTCCGGAATGATGCGTTGTAGTCACGTCTCGACCTCGTGAGCTGAAGGGAGTCCGCATGGGCCAGATGTCTACTGGGGTGGGATGGAAGACGTCAGGGTGGCGTTCGTCGGCTCCGTCAGGGTGATGACCGGAGGCGTGTGGTCGTTGGGGTCGGCGACTGGACAAGTCGATCGTGTGGCATCGACAGGGAAGCAGTCGGTGCCATCCGGGACTCCGTCTTCATCGCTGTCCGTCATGAACGGATCGCTGCCCTTCAACGCCTCGTCGGCATTGCTGACACCATCGCCGTCCATGTCGGTGCTTGTCGGACTCAGGCCGGCCTTGAGCGCCGCCCCGTCTGGAATCCCGTCGCCATTCGTGTCCATCTTTCTAGCGTCGGTTCCTAGAGCGATCTCGTCCCAGTTGGAGATACCGTCACCGTCGGTGTCGACGGACATGAGGTCGACGGAAACAAGCGAGAACCCAGGAACCGGCTTCGGGACGGCGTTGGTGGCCGTCGTGCCGTCGCCGAGGTTTCCATGGTCGTTCTTGCCCCATGTCCAGAGCATCCCGTCGGAGACGACGGCCGCCGAGTGTTGGGCACCCGCCGCCGACGCGACCGCAGTCACGCGGGAGACGTTCGCCTTGACCGGAGTCCATCTATCCGTCCCGGTCCCGTCGCCGAGCTGCCCGTACCCGTTGTAGCCCCAGGACCAGAGGGTTCCATCCGTCGTCGCGGCGAGGCCGTGATGCGAGCCCGCGGCCACGGACTTCACGTTCGAGAGCGAGGGGATCGGGCCCGGCCGGTAACGGTTGCCCGCCGTGCCGTCACCGAACTGGCCGGCGTTGCTCAGACCCCATGCGAGCAGCGTTCCGTCGCCTTTCAACGCGAGGGTATGGAACGAGCCCATCGCTGACGCCAGCACGCCGTCGATGACCATGACCGGCGATAGTCGCTCGGTCGCGGTGCCATCGCCGATGTTTCCCTGCTGGTTGAATCCCCAGGCCCACAGCGTGCCCGACGGCATCCCGTCGGTCTTGACCACGCTGACGGGACCGTCCCCGATCGAAAGACTGCTGGCTCCCGTGAGCCCCGGGATCTGCACGGGGACTGCTCCGTAGCCACTTCCAAAGCCGTAGCCCCAAATCCACATCGTGCCGTCGTCCTTGATCGCTCCGCTGAGATCACCCCCCGCGGCAATCGCGACCACGTTCGTCAGGTTGACGACCTGGACCGGGGCGTCTCTCTGCGTAGTGGTTCCGTCACCAAGCTCTCCGACGTAATTGCGACCCCAGGCCCAGACAGTCCCGTTGGCCTTCAGGGCCAGGCCATGGCTGGCGCCGCCAGCAACCGCGACGACATCAGTCAGACCGACGACGGGACCCGGCGTGGTGCGAGCAGCTCCGTTTGCCACGGAAGGGTCTCCGAGCGCCGCGAACGCTTGCCATCCCCAACTCCAGACCGTCCCGTCGGCCTTCAGGGCGAAGGTTTGGTCCCGGCCCTCGGCGACCGCGCCCGTGATCAGGTACTCGGCGGACGCCAACGGACTGGTGGGGACACCGGTCTTGAAGGCCCTTGCCATCAGGTGAATGTTCTGGTCGACGTTGACGGTCGAGCCGGAGGCCACGACCGGGTCCGACTCATTGGGATCGAGACCATCGGTTCGATAGTGGATGGCCGCGCCCGCCGTTTCGGATGTCACGGTGACGAGCCGCTTGGTCGGATAGCTGCCAGGCCCAGGACTGAAGCGCGGCGGATCGACGGTGCCGAGGTCGAGCACGTACAGACCACCCGCGGTGGCGCTTCCCGTCATGTCCGTGAAGAAGGCTCGGGCCTTGAGGACCGTCGTGCGGCTCACGGCGACCGCGCCCGCGTAGATCGGTGACAGGAAGTTCGGCTCCGTGCCGTCCGTGGTGTACCGGATGGTTGCGCCGCTGGTAGCGGTGGAGATGGTCACCGACTGCGCGGACGTGAACGTCCCCGGCGCCGGCGAGAGCAGCGGAGTCGCGACCGTCCCCAGTGCGATCCAGTACGTTCCAGACGTGACCGCGCTGCTGTTCCAGCCCGTTCGGAACCCGGCCACCTTCAGGGTCGCCGAGTGCTCGACGGACACAGATGAACCGGAGGCGACCACGGGGTCGGTCGCTGTCGGCTCACCGCCGTCCAGGCGGTAGCGAAGCGTGGCATCGGGCGTGGTGGTCGCGACCGTCACCGGGAGGGCGCCCGAGTAGTTCCCGGCCGCGGGAGCGAGCGTGGGCGTCGCGACCGTGAAGTTGTAGGTCGCCACCGCGACGTCGCTGCGCGACCATCCGGACTTCCAGGCCGCGACCTTCACCGTCTTCGGCATGTCGACCGTGATCGAGCCGCCGGAGGCGATGGTGGCGTCGGACTGGGTCGGGTCCACGCCGTTCGTCGTGTAGTGGATGTCGGCGCCAGCGAGGCTCTCCGTGATCGTCACGGATTGCGCCGCGCTGTATGTCCCGCTCCCCAGCGACAGGCCGGGTGTGGGAACCCTCAGCTCGTAAGTAGCGGTCGAGACCCCACTGGCCTGATACCCGGCCTTCCACGCCTTGGCCTTGATGACCGTGCTCTGGTCGACTGGGATGGCACCCGCAGGAGTCGGCGACGACTCGGTCGGATCGTTGCCATCGGTCGTGTAATGGATGGTCGCGCCCGCCAACGCGGAGAGCGTTACGGACTGCGCCGCCGTGTACGTGCCCCCTGCCGGGGACATCACCGGGGGCTCGAGCGTATCGGTCACGGCATCGCCTTCGACATGCACGTCGAGAAGCGACGCGCCGGCGCTGTAGATGTTGACGTCGGGCCGCAGGGGAAGGGTCGGCGTCACCGTGCTCGTGTAGAAGACCGAGCCGTTGCGGAGGTAACGGACGACACCGCCGGCCACTTCGACTCGAAAGCGGTCTCCCGTGGCGTAGTTGCCGAAATAGCCGACGTTGTTCGGCCCCTGGAACACGTAGAACTGGCTCGCTTGATTCAGATGGATGGCGAAATCGACATCCACGGCGTCCGTACTGCTGTCCCCGTGAGTGAGGCCGACGTGGCGCCACCGATCGGTTTGCGACGCCGTGAACTCGATGAAGCCGCTATTGAAGGCGCGGGTCGAGATCGCTTCCGTATCCCAGGCGTCGCCCGAGGCGGTCTTCATGAAACCAGATCCCATGGCCAACATGCCCGGCGTCGACAGCCACGCCTCGCGGCCCGCGAATACCTCCGCGACGGTGGCGCCCGCACTGTAAAGAGTGGCTTCCCCGTGGAGGGGATAGACCGGAGCCACGGCGCTCGAGAAGAGAACGGCACCGTTCTTCCGATAGCGGACGACACCCTCTTCGATGTCGATGCGGAATCGATCGCCGTGGGCGTAGCTGCCGAAGGTCCCGCGCGACACCCCGCTCTCGTACACGGTGACGGTGCCCGTCGTGCCGAGGTCGATCGCGAAATCGAGGTCCGCGTAGCTCGTGGCCGTACCCGTCCCGCGGCGGAGGCCGACCGCGCGGCGCGTGTCGGTCTCGAGGGCCTTGAACTCGAGGTAGCCGTCGCCGCTATCGAGGTCGAAGCTCGTGCGTGCGGCGGCATTCCATCCGTCTCCGGCGGTCTTGGTGAGGTTGTTCTCCGTCACCGCCAAGCCGCTGGCGCTCGTCCAGACGAGCGGAGACAGAAGAAGATCGGTGATGGTGGCCCCGGACGTAAGGAGCGCGGTGTCCACGTTCAGCGGATAGACCGGCGTGGCCGTGCTCGTGTAGATGAGGCTGCCGTCCTGGTAGTAGCGCACGACGCCGCCACGCAATTCCACGCGGAAGCGATCGCCGGAAGCGTAGGATCCGAACGTGCCCCGCGACGTGCCCGCTTCGACGACTTCGACGGTCGCGTCGTCCCTCAGCTCGATGCCGAAGTCGACGTCTTCCCAGGACTGGTTCGAGTCCCCATGGCCGAGGCCGGCCACGCGGGTGGTGTTGGTCTCGCTGGCGATGAACTCCACGAAGCCGTCCGCGGCTTGGATCGTGTTGGCGGAGACCGCGCCCGACGTCCATCCCGCGGCGCCGGTCTTGGCGAGGGTCGAGCCCGATATCGAGACCCCCGCCTGGTTCGACCACGCCACGTTCCCGACCCGCACGTCGGTCACGGACACACCGGGCTGGTAGAGCGAGGTGTCGGCGCGCAGGGGATACCGAGCCGGCACGGTGCTGGTGTAGACGAGCGTCCCGTTCACCAGGTAGCGAACGACGCCGTAGCGGACTTCGACCCGAAAGCGGGCACCGGCTCCGTAGGAACCGAACGCGCCGCGAAATGCCCCCGCCTCATAGATTCCGACCGTCCCCATGGCCGCATGGAAGGCATAGTCGATGTCGACATAGCTCGCGTCCGTGTCGCCGCTGCCGAGACCGGCCATCACGTGAGAGGAGGTGTTGGGGATCGTGAACTCCACGTAGCCATAGCCATCGCGAATGACGTTGGCGCTGGCCGCGCCGGCATCCCATGCCGTGGCCCCGCTCGTCTTGGTCAGGGTGTTACCGGAAGCGGAGGCACCGACCACGTTCTCCCACGCCACGGGCTCGTCCGCGCCGAAGGAGATGCTGTAGAGCCCTCCGCTGACCGCGCTCGCGGACCAGCCGGAACGCCACCCCGCGACCTTGAGTGTCGTGGAGTCCTCGACGGGGATGGAGCCGCCCGAGGCGATCGTGGGATCCGATTCCGTGGGATCGGCGCCGTCAAGCCGGTAATGCAGCGCCGCGCCGGGCGTGGCCGTCGATACCACGACGTTCTGGGCACCCGATTGGCGCCCCGGGGCGGGCGACAAGATCGGAGTGGCAACGGTGAGGGCATAGGAGCCCGTGGTCACCGCGCTCGGCTCCCAGCCGGACATCCAGGCCGCCGCCTTCAGCGTGAGGCTGTGGTCGACGGTGATCGTGCTGCCGGAAGTCACGAGGGGGTCGGACTCCGTCGGGACCGCTCCGTTGGTCGTGTAGTGGATCGTCGCTCCCGGCGGTCCCGTGACGGTGATGACTTGATCCGTCGCGTAGGTCCCCGTGCCCGGCGAGAACACGGGCGCGGGGAGACCGCCAAGCCGGTACTTGAACTTCAGATACTGCTCGACACTCTCTCTCTGGGCGGTCGTCAGCGGCTGGTCGTAAATGAGGAGCTCGGCCAGGTCGCCGGCCCAGACTCGCGGTCCGTAGGCGCCGTTGCGGTCGAGACTGAAGTTGCTGGCCGCGACTCCGCTCGTGGTGACCAGCGAGACCACGGCAAGGTCGGTGGGCATCGACTCCGTGGTGCCGTTGACGGCGACACCGCTCACGAATGTCTGCCCGCCCGTAACCGCACCACTCGCGTAGTACGGACTCCAGAGGGTGTGATCGCAATCCGAGTGGAAGTCCCAGCTCGAGCTGTCGCCCAGCATGAATCGGCATTGCCCGGGCGCCGCGGCGTCTTTCTTGATCACCCAGAAGACAGTTCGAATGGTCGTCAGGCGGTTGGTGAAGGCGACCCAGTCGTTGGCGCCGTCGAAGCGCAGGACCGGCAATCCGTTGACCACATCCGAGACGAGACGAGGCAGAGCAACGCCAACCGACTGGACCGCGTGGTTACCCTGGCCGGACTGATCGGCCCAGTAGTCGCCCCAGCCGGACGGAACGCCCGCGTCCGCCCGCAGCCACAGCTTCAGGCCGGACACGTTCGACGGGTTGGAATCCGCGCTGTTGGTGAACCCCGCGGTAACCGTGGCGCTGTCGGTGAGGCCCGCGTGGAAAGCCTTGGCCTTGAATGTCGTCGTCGCCGCCAGCGTGACCGGGTCCGTGTACAGCGTCGACGACGAGGTCGGCTCCGACCCATCAACCGTGTATCGGATGTCCGCGCTCGGGGTCGCCGTCGTGACGCTGACGGCCACCGAGTCGGTGAACAGGCCGCCGCTCGGCGAGACCACGGGACGCGTGACCGCGCCGCCGATCTGGTATTTCACGAGCAGGTAGGCTTCGACGGAAGCGCGTTCCGCCGACGAGAGTGGGCGGTCATAGATGATGAGCTCGGCCAGATCCCCCCACCACTGCCCGTAAATCCGCTCCTTCGAGAAAGTCTGTGCGCTGACGGGACCGCCTGTGACCAGGGAGACGACGGACATCGCGTGCGGCCGCGCCGTCGTGGTGCCATCGACAGGAGTCCCGTTGATCCAGGTGCTGCCATCCCGCCAGATCGCGGGATTGCCGTAGGCGGCGATCCACATCTGGGTGTCGCCAGCATGGAAGTCCCAGCTCGAGTCGTCGCCCAGGAGGAAGTGATGACTGGCCGTGGTCGCTTCGTCGGACTCCTTCAGGACCCAGAAGACCGTGCGGATCGTGGTCAGCCGGCTCGTGAACCTTACGTAGTCATCGCTGCCGTCGAACCGAAGCACGGGCAAGCCATTGACCTCGTTCGGGACCAGATGCGGGCGGGCGGTGTCGACGGTCTGGCCCAGATCGTTGTGCTGCGCGGATTGATCGGTCCAGGCGGAGACGTTCCCCGAGGCGTCGGTCGTCACTCCCGCATCCGCGCGCACCCAGAGGGCGAGGCCACTCGATGGGACCGGAGGATCGGCGGAGACGGGGTTGGGACCCGTGGTGAGACCGGCTACGACGAGCGCAACAACGGCAAGAGCCACTCGCCTGGGAGGGCAGGCTGGAAGCATCGTTCGTCCCTCGGAATGTCGGAGGCCTTATCTAGCTGGCTAGTAACGCCCTCGGGTTAGGCCGCCCACACGGGCGATGCCTTCTTCAGATAACGCAAGAAAACTCCACCGAATCCCTCACGGTTCTTGAATTGGTGTGCGTGCTACGATTTGTTGTTACTGTTGTTGCTGCAGGCAGGGTACGGTGTCTGACACTCACCCGAGAAGCGCTTGAGCCAGGCCGAAGGCCGCGAGGCTGTCGACGAGCTCCTTCCCCTTGTCTACGACGAGCTTCGTCTCCTGGCGCGCGCCTACATGCGGCGCGAACGAACCGGCCATACGCTCCAGCCCACGGCCCTGGTCCACGAGGCGTACGTCCGACTCATCGAGCAGCGGGCGATCACGTGCCAAAACCGGGCGCACTTCCTGGCCCTGGCGGCGACGATGATGCGAAGGATCCTCGTCAACCATGCGCACGCCCGCGGCGCGGCCAAACGCGGCGGCGGCCTGCGCACGGTGACTCTTGACAGCGCGTGCACCCAGAGGCCGGGCGGGGAGATCGACGTCCTGCTCGTGAACGACGCTCTCGAGAAGCTGGCCGTCGTCGACGCGGTCAAGGCCCGCGTCGTCGAGCTACGGTTCTTCGGCGGGCTCAACGTCGACGAAGTCTCGGAGATCGTGGGGCGGTCTCGTGCGTCCGTCGAGAGAGACTGGACCTTCGCGCGCGCCTGGCTCTACGCGCACCTCAAGGGCTGAGCCTTGGATCCGGACCGCTGGCAGCGGATCAACGATCTCTTTGCGGAAGCGATCCGGACGGATCGGGCGGACCGCGCGGAGCTGTTGGCGCGCTCGTCGCGGGACGACGCGGCGCTCGGCGTCGAGGTGGAGGCCTTGATCGAGGCCCACGAAACGGCGGGGAACTTCATCGAGGAGAGCCCCCTCCCCGCGGCGTCGGAGGCGCTCGCCGAAACGTTGCGAGCGGGGATGGTGATCGGAGCGTACCGGATCGTTCGCGAGATCGGCTGTGGAGGCATGGGCACCGTCTATCTCGCGGAGCGCACCGGCGATTACCACCAGATGGTGGCCATCAAGGTCGTCCGGGATGCGCTGGCGGGTGACGGGCAGCTACGGCGGTTCCGCAACGAGCGACAGATCCTGGCCAACCTCGATCATCCGAGAATCGCCCGCCTCCTCGACGGCGGGACCACGCCGGACCATTCACCGTACCTGGTCATGGAGTACATCGATGGCCAGCCGATCACCGACTACTGCGACCAGCGGCGGCTATCCATCGCGGCGCGCCTGCGGCTGTTCCGCGAGGTCTGTGCCGCCGTGCACCACGCTCACCAGAACCTGATCGTCCATCGGGACCTCAAGCCCGGGAACATCCTGATCACGAGTGACGGCTCGCCCAAGCTCCTCGATTTCGGAGTGGCCAAGCTCCTGAGCCCCCAGAGCGATGGCGACGACACGCCGCTCACCAGAACCGGCCTCCTTCCCATGACACCCGAATACGCGAGCCCCGAGCAGGTGCGCGGCGAGCAGGTGACCACGGCCGGGGACATCTACTCGCTGGGGGTGCTGCTCTTCGAGCTGCTCTGTGGCGAGCGACCCTATGCCCTCGCGGGGTTGGCTCCGAGCGAGATCGAACGAGCGATCTGCCGCTCCCAGATCAGGACGCCCAGCGCCCGCGTCATCACCGCCGAGGCCGCCGAGCGCCGCGCGACGACGCGAGATAGGCTGAAGCGCACGCTGCGAGGGGATCTGGACAACATCGTCGCCATGGCGATGCGTGCCGAGCCACGACGGCGATATGCGTCGGCCGCCGAGCTGGGCGAAGACGTCCAGCGCCATCTCGACGGCCTGCCCGTCATCGCGCGGATCGATACGCTGTCGTATCGCCTCCTCAAGTTCGTTCGACGACACCGCGTCGGTGTCATGGCCACCCTGCTCACGGCACTGGGGCTCCTGATCGGACTCGTCGTCGCCGTCTGGCAGAGCCACGAAGCGCAAGTGCAGCGGAGCCTGGCCGAGAAGCGACGCAACGACGCTCACCGGTTCGCCTTCTCGCTGATCAGCGACATCCTCGTCGCCTCCAACGCGAGGAGTTGGACGGCGGGCCGGGAGCAGCTCATCCAGAAAGCGGTGGGCTATCTGGATTCGTTGGCACGTGAAGGCGAGGGCGACGTCCTCCTGCGACACGATCTGGCCAGGGCCTACTCCCTTCTGGCGCGAGTCCAGGGCTTCCCGATCTGGGCCCATAGCGGGAGCCAGGCCAAGGCGCTCGAGAACTATCGCAAGGCCAACTCGATCCTGGAGTCGCTCCAGGCGGCCGATCCACACGACCGCAAGCTTCGATACATTCTGGGACTCGGCTACGAAGACTACGCGCTCTCGCTCGCCCCGAGCTCCGCGGCCCAGTCCCTGGAGATGCACCGCCGGGCGCTGGCGGTCATGCAGGGCCTCGCGAACGAGGATCCCGACCGAGGGTCCCCTTACCACATCTCGCTGGCCGGCAGTACCGAGCTGGTGGGTGAGCGATACGGGCACCCCTACTACTCGAACGTCGGAGATACGGCCCAGGCTCTCGCGTACTGTCAACGGGCTCTGGAGCTCCGTCGTGCACTCGACCCGGTCACGGCGAGGGACAACCTCGCCGACAGCTACAACCTGATGGCCGGGGTCCTCTGGGCCATCGGCAAGCTCGATCTGGCCCTGCAGTACCAGGAGACGGGGCTCGCCTTGTTCGCCAAGGACCGAGCCGAGTCCGACGATTCGATGTTTCGCGACGAGCTGGGCCTGCGCCATGTGCGTTGGGCCAACCTCCTGTCCGAGAACGGCCAGCACGACGCCGCCCTCGCGCACGCGCGGCAGGGGCGGAGCATTCTCGAACCCCTCTACCAGTCGGATCCGCACAACGCCGCGTTGGTACGTGACCTCGCGCGCGCCCACAACGCGGTCGCCGCCGAAGAGCTGCACGCGCGTCGGCTCCGCGCGGCCCTGGAGGAGTGCCGTCGCGGGGCGCGCGTGGGTGAGGATGCCCTCGCGTCGGGTGCCGACGACGAAGGGATACGCGAGCGCCTGGCCGACAGCTACGGGCTTGCCGCTCGCGTCTTGACCGCATTGGCCGACGTCAGCGGCGCGTTGCTGCACAGCCGAAAGGCCATGCTCATCCGTCAGGACCTGGCTGCGCGGGATCCGTCGAACGCGCGGTCTCGCCTGCTTCTGGCCCTGAACTACATGGACGAAGGGGACGTCCTCGTCGCGGCCAAGAAGCTGGATCTGGCGCAGAAGAGCTACTCGAGCGCGCTCAGCCTTCTCCAGCCGATGGCGGAAAGCGATCCCATCAACGTCCTGAAGCGGAGGGCCGTTGCCGCCGCAAGACTTCGTCTCGAGAGGCTCGGCGCAAGCCCGTCGAGCTGAAAAGCCGGGGACACGATTGACTTCAATAAGGCGTACATATCAAATACATACATGAAGCGAAAGCTCGTCCGCGCCGGCGGATCACTGGCCGTCACGCTCCCCGCGGAAGTCGTCCAGGACTTCAATCTGCGGAAGGGGATGTCGGTGGAGGTCTCCGTTCATCCCCAGACGGGAGCCGTCACCATTCGGCCGGGCGGCCGTGAGTTCGAGAGCGGCAAGGCGTCGAAGAAGTTCGAGAAACTGGCGAACGAGCTGCTGGCTCGCCGGGCGAAGGCCTACCGCGCGCTCGCGAAGTGACCCTCTACCTCTCCGTCGTACAGCTCGAGCGGCTGCACCAGATGCAGTTGCAGGCGTTCGGCGGCGCCGCGGGGTTGCGTGATCGGGGCGGGCTCGAAGCGGCGGCCGCCCGGCCCCAGATGACGTTCGGCGGGGACGACCTCTACGCGGACGTCGCGGCCAAGGCGGCGGCGCTCATGCATTCGATCGTGATGAACCACCCGTTCGTGGACGGGAACAAGCGCGTGGGGGCGATGGCCGCGGAGTTGTTCCTCGTCGTCAACGCCCAGCGGCTGGAGGCGCCGGACGAGGCGCTGGTCGAACTCGCCTTCGCCGTGGCGCGGGGCGAGGTCTCCGCGGAGGCGCTCGCGATCTGGATTCGGCAGCGCAGCCGGCCAGAATAAAGCGCCTCGCGCGGACATCCCTCAGTACGCGATCCCCTGCTTCTTCGCCTGGTCCTTGAGCGCGTCCACCACCTTCTCGTCGAACGAGTCCGTCGGCGCCCCCGCGGCCAGCTGCTGCTCGCGCTGCTTCGAGAGCTCCTTGATCCGCACCTGCAGGGCCTCGCGCCGCACTTTCTGCTGCTGCAGGTAGGCGAGGGCTTCGGCCTCCGTCTTCCCCTGCAGGACGGGGGGCGCGGCGGACAGGGCCTTCTTCTGCTCGGCCACGGGCTGGTCCACGAGGTCGTGCTCCGCGACGCGGTCGCGGGCCGCGAAGTAGCCGGCCGCCTCCGCCGCCGCGGGCGCGGCCATGGCCCTCCGTGCGGCCAGCTTCGTCTCCGTGTCGCGGCGCTCGGCCGCGCTGCCCCCCGCGACGACCGTCGACGCCATCTCGGCGTTGAGGCGGGCCAGCTCCGCGTCCGCCGCCGTCACGCGCACGGGCATGCCGCCCTGGCCGTCGATCTGCGCGTATTGTCCGCCGCCCGCGGACGCGATCTCGCGCCACACCTGCGCGGTCTGGACGTCCTGGCCGCACTGGATCGACTCCACCACGATCCCGCGCTGGCGGGCCTCGCCGACGTGGCGGCGATAGTCGAAGCCGTCCTGGTAGTCGAGGTGGGGCGGCGCGTCTCCCACGAGCACGATCATGCGCAGCGAGTTGCCGGAGGACCAGGTCAGGCGGTGGACGGCGTCGTGCATCGCCGCCGAGACGTGCTCGGGCCCGTCGCCTCCGCCTTCGGCGCGGAACTCGGAGAGATGGGCGAACACGTCGTCCATGTCGCCGGTGAAGTCGTACACGCGCGTCACGTAGGCGTCGCCGATGTCGCGATAGGCCACGAGCGCGATGCGCAGGTCGGGACGCGGCCGCCCTTCGCCGATGCGGCGCGCGATGGACCAGATGCGCCGCTTGGCCCCCTCGATCAGGCCGCCCATGCTTCCCGTGGTGTCGAGGACGAAGGCGACCTCGACGCGGGGCCCGGCCGCGATCTTCTGCTCCACCGCGACCTTGGGCTCCGCGGCGACTTTCGGCGCCGACGGACGCGCGCTGACGGCGGCCGACGAGGCGGCAAGGGCAACAGCCATAAGGACGACGCTCATGACGGCACCTCCGCGGACGATACAGGCGGGGAACCCGGCATATTCCCCGGCGGCGCCCCCGGGAAGCGGTGATAGAGTCGAGCGAAACACACGACATCGAGGGCGTCCTTCCCGGCGCCCGCGTATCCGTGATGGAGGTGGCAATGCGTCATTCCCTCTGGTCCGCCCTTGGCTGTGCCGTACTGGGTCTCACGCTCGTGTCGTGCAATGACGCGCTGGATGGATCGGAGCAGTTCATGGTCCAGCTCTCCGGGGCGAACGAGGTGCCGGCGCGCGCCGCCTCCGGCAACGGGGCCATGGGGTTCGTGGTCACGGGCAACCGCGTCGACTACAGCATCGAGATCAACGGCCTCAGCGCCATCACGGGCGCCCACCTGCACTCCGGCGCCGCCGGCGTGAACGGTCCCATCCGCATCGCCCTCTATCCCGGACCCGGGTCGAACTTCAGCACCAACCCGAGCGGCCGCTTCGACGGCCAGTTCTACGAAGGCAGCTTCGAGGCCTCCGACGTCACCGGCATCAGCTTCTCGGACCTCGTGGCGGGCATGCGCGCAGGCACGGTGTACGGCAACGTCCACACCTCCGCGTTCCCGGGCGGTGAGATCCGCGGCCAGGTGCAGGTCGTCTCCAGCAACTGATCGGGCCGCGCGGTGCCGCGCATCGACCTCAACGCGGACGTGGGCGAGGGGTTCGGGGCCTGGACCATGGGCGCCGATGCCGAGCTCCTCGCCCTCGTCACGTCCGCCAACGTGGCCTGCGGTTTCCACGCCGGTGATCCCGCGGTCATGGACCGGACGGTCGGCCTCGCCGTCCGCGCGGGAGTCGCCGTCGGCGCCCATCCCGGACACTCCGACCTGCGCGGGTTCGGCCGGCGCGCCGTCCAGGCCGCCCCGGACGACGTCGAGAAGGACGTGCTCTACCAGGTGGGCGCCCTCCAGGCCTTCGCCCGCGCCCACGGCACGCGCCTCGTGCACGTCAAGCCGCACGGCGCGCTCTACAACCAGGCCGCGGAGGACGACACGATCGCACGCGCGATCGCGCGCGGGGTGGCGCGGGCCGGCCGCGAGCTGATCCTCGTGGGCATGGCTTCCACGGAGCCGATGCGGCGGGCCGCGCAGGCCGAGGGCCTGCGCTTCGCGGCGGAGGCCTTCGCCGACCGCCGCTACACTCCGGCGGGCACCCTGCAATCCCGCCGCGAGCCCGGATCCGTCCTCACCGATCCCGCCCAGGCGGCGGCGCAGGCGGTGAAGATCGCGACGGAGGGACGCGTCACCGCGACCGACGGACGCGAGATCGCGCTGCAGGCGGACACGCTGTGCCTGCACGGAGACAACCCGGCGGCGGTGGCCAACGCCGCCGCCGTCCGCCGCGCCCTCGAGTCCGCGGGCGTGAGCGTCCAGCCCCTCTCGTCGTGAGCGCGGACCGGCCGCGCATCCTCCCCGTGGGCGACGCGGCGCTCACCGTGGAGATGGGACGCGCGCTGGAGCCCGAGCTCAACGTCCGCGTGCGCGCCCTCGACGAGGCCCTGCGCGCGCAGCCGTTCCCCGGCCTGGTCGAGTCCGTGCCTGCGTATGCGTCGCTTCTCTGCGTCTACGATCCCGCCCGCACCTCTTTCAGCGACGCTCGCGCATCGCTGGAGCGGCTCCTCGACGCGCCCGCCGCCCCTCCCCGGCCCGGGTCGAAGCATGTCGTGCCCGTCCGCTACGGCGGAGCGAACGGTCCCGACCTCGCCGAGGTCGCGCGCGCGCTGGGCCTCAGCGAGCGCGAAGTGATCCAGCGTCACACCGCCACCACGTACACGGCCCTCTTCGTCGGGTTCCTGCCCGGATTCGCCTACCTCGGGACGATCGCCCCCGAGCTGGAGATGCCGCGGCGCGCCGCGCCGCGGCCGCGCGTGCCCGCGGGCAGCGTGGCCATCGCCAACCGGCTCACCGGCGTCTACCCGTTCGCGTCGCCGGGCGGATGGAACCTCATCGGGCGCACCGAGCGCGTCTTCTTCGATCCGTTCGCGGCGGAGCCCGCTCTCCTCCAACCTGGCGATCGCGTGCGCTTCCTCGCCTCGGACCTGCCCGTGGACGCGGACTATCCGCGCACGCAGCCCTTCCCGGCCAGCATGCCCACGATCGAGGTCGTGGACGGCGGGCTCCTCACGACCGTGCAGGACGGCGGACGGCGCGGCCATCGCCGGCTGGGTGTGCCCTGGTGCGGGTTCGTGGATCCCTTGGCCGCGCGCGCCGCCAATCGCGCCGTCGGCAACCCGGAGGACGCGGCCCTCCTCGAGTGCACGGCCGTAGGCCCGACCCTGCGCTTCCACGCCGCCACGCGCTTTGCCGTGATGGGAGCCGATCTCGAGGCGGTGCTCGAGCGCGCGGACCTCGGGCCCTGGCCCGTCCCGAGCGGCCGCGCCGTCGTCGCGCGCCCCGGCAACGTCCTCTCGATGCGGGCGAGGCGGTCAGGACTGCGCGCCTACGTCGCCTTCGCGGGCGGCATCGCCGTGCCGGCCGTGCTGGGGTCGCGCTCGACGGACCTCGTGGCCGGCTTCGGCGGCTACGACGGGCGCGCCCTGAAGGCGAACGATCACCTGTCTCTCGGCAAGCCGCCGGCGGCGGACGCGGCGGACATCGCGCCCGCGCCGCCCACGGCCGGCCCCGTCGTGCTGCGCGCGGTGGCCGGGCCGCAGGACGACATGTTCACGGAGGAGGCGCGCGCGCGATTCGAAAGCGAGACGTTCGCGGTGAGCGCGCTCTCCGACCGCGTGGGCTGCCGCCTCGAGGGGCCGGTGCTCGCGCATCGCGGCGCGGGCGAGATCCTCACCGACGGCATGGTCCCGGGCTGCGTCCAGGTCCCCCCCAATGGCCAGCCCATCGTGATGCTGGGCGACGGTCCCACCACCGGCGGCTACCCCAAGATCGCGACGGTGCTGAGCGCCGACCTGGGACGGCTCGCGCAGCTGGTCGCCGGCGACGCCGTCCGCTTCCGTCTGGTGACGATCGAGGACGCGCAGCGCACGCCATCCCCGGAGGGATGAGCCTGCGGCCGGCGGACGCGCGCGTCCTGGACGCGTGGGCGGTGCTCCTGCGCGAGACGGGCGCCCTCGCCCGCGACGCCCCGCTGCCCGTCCATCCGGTGGCCGCTCCGCATCCGCTGTGCCTCGGCGAAGACGTGGCGGCCTACGTCGACGGCGAGGCCGTCGTTGGTCTCTCGGCGCGGCGGGCCGGGCTCGAGACCCTGCCCGCCTCCGTGGTCGAGCTCGCCGATCTCGAGGTCCTCGACGTCGACGGCAACCCGCTCGTCCGGCTCCCCGACGGCCTCGACCGGCTCCGGCGGCTGCGCGCGCTCAGCCTCTACGGCAGCGCGTTGTCCTCGTTGCCGTCCGCGATCAGCGCCCTCACGGGCCTCGAGCGCCTGGCCCTCGGACACGCCCCCTTCACGTCGGTCCCGGACGGCCTCTGGGAGCTCGCGGCGCTGCGGACCCTGGTCGTCGCGGAGACGGGCCTCCGGTCCGTGCCGGAGCGCATCCGCGCCCTCACGCACCTCGAGACGCTCGACCTCGGGCACAACGCGCTGGACGCGCTGCCGGAGGCGCTGGGAGCGCTCTCGAGCCTCACCGCGTTCCTGTACCTGAGCCACAACCGGCTCACGGAGGTGCCGGTGTCGCTCACGCGGTTGCGCGCGCTGCGCTACCTCAACGTCACGCACAACCGGCTCACGTCGCTCCCGGACGCGATCGGAGAGATGCACGGCCTCGTCGAGCTGCGCCTCTACGGCAACCAGCTGCGTACGCTTCCAGAAACGATCGGCGGGCTGGCCGCCCTGCAGGAGCTGCACCTCAGCGACAACGGGATGACGCGGCTGCCGGCGGCCATCGGCGGGCTGCGCGCCCTCACCCACCTGGACCTGCGCAACAACGCGCTCGCGTCGCTGCCCTTCGAGATGCGCGAGCTCGAGAGCCTCACGTTCCTCGACCTCCGCGCCAACCGCCTGACCGCCGTGCCCCCTGCGGTGGAGGCACTGCCGCGCCTGCGCAAGCTGGACCTGCGCTGGAACAAGCTCGACCCGCCCTGCGCCTGGCGGGAGGAGATGGCGCGCCGCGGCTGCGCTGTTTATGTCTAACAAGTAGGGGGGGCACTCACGCCTCACCCTCGATGGGCGTTCGCGGCCCCCCCTAAGACCCCCCTCGCGCGCCGCCGCCGCTGCGCGGCGCCGGCCCGCTCTACGGATGGCTACGGGACCTGGACGACCTTCACGCTCCCGTCGGGATGTCCGATTTCGGTCTTTTCGCTGTACTCGGATCGCGCACGATGGTGAGCCTTGCTCGTGCGGCATCGCGTGGCCCGCACGCTACCTGTCGCGTCTGGCTTCGCGGCTTCCCCATCGCCTTGTTGGCATCGCGCGGAGAGAGCGCGTCTGCCGCCTCGAGCGCCGTGCGCGTTCCGCGTACAGAAAAAAGCGCGGAAAGAGGATGACCCGCGGGACTCGCGCCGCTCCCTCCGGACGCCGCCCTACGGGGTCAGCACGATCTTCACGCACCCGTCGCGCTTGTGCTTGAACATGTCGAAGGCCTCGGGCGCGAACTCGAGCGGGACCCGGTGCGTGATCACGAACGAGGGATCGATCTTGCCGTCTTCGATCAGCTTCAAGAGGGGCCGGAGATAACGCTGGACGTGGGTCTGGCCCATCTTGAAGGTGAGGCCCTTGGCGAAGGCGGCCCCGAGGGGGAGCTTGTCCACGAAGCCGCCGTACACGCCGGGGATCGACACCACGCCGCCCTTGCGGCACGCCTTGACCGCCTGGCGCAGCGCGGTCGGACGATCGGTGGCCAGCCTCAGCGTCGTGCGCGCGCGATCGTAGATGGCGTCCGGGCTGCGCCCGTAGGCCTCCAGGCCGACGCAATCGATGCAGGCGTCGGGCCCGCGCCCTCCCGTCATCTCGGTCAACCGGTCCGTCACGTGCTCCACGCTGAAATCGATGACGTCCGCGCCGGTGGCCGCGGCCATGGACAGCCGGGCCGGCTCGCGGTCGATGGCGATCACCTTCTCCGCGCCCAGGAGCCACGCGCTGCGGATCGCGAACTGCCCTACCGGCCCGCAACCCCAGACCGCCACCACGTCGCCGGAGCGGATGCCGCAGTTCTCCGCGGCCATGTAGCCGGTCGGGAAGATGTCGGAGAGGAACAGCACCTGCTCGTCACGCAGCGCCGACGGGACTTTCAACGGGCCCACGTCCGCGAACGGCACGCGCACCATCTGGGCCTGTCCGCCCGCGTAGCCGCCCATCATGTGCGAGTACCCGAACAGGCCGGCGCAGGAGAACCCGTACACGGCGGCGGCGAGGCCCGCGTTCGGGTTGGAGTTGTCGCACAGCGCCCACTGCTCGCGCTGGCAGAAGAAACAGCGGCCGCAGGCGATGGCGAAGGGCACCACCACCCGGTCGCCGGGCCGCAGGTTCTGGACGGCGGAGCCGACGGAGACGACCTCACCCATGAACTCGTGCCCGAGGATGTCGCCTTCCTGCATGCTCGGCACATGCCCGTCGTAGAGGTGGAGGTCGGAACCGCAGATCGTGGTGAGGGTCACGCGCACGATGGCGTCGCGGGGATTGAGGAGCTGGGGCTCCGGAACTTCGCAGAGACGCACGTCGTGTTTGCCGAACCAGCAGTTGGCCTTCACGCGCGGACCGCGCCCTGCGGCTGGCCGCGCGTGGTCGCAGTCTCGCCCGCTTCGAGGAGCTGCTTCAGGCGGCGCAGGTCCTCTTCGACCCTGTACTCCGTCGCGGATCCGAACAGGATCGCGATCGAGCGGCCGATGGCGGAGCCGGGCGGATCGTATTCGACGTCGAGGCGCACCTCCGTGCCGCGGCCGCCCGGGGCGGGCCGAAAGCGGAAGGCGCCACCGTGTTGCACCGCCGCTGCCGGGTCGGAGCGCCAGGCGATGAGCTCGCCCGCCCGCTCCTCCAGGATCTCCGCTTCCCAGGCCAAGGTCTGCCCGGCCGCCGTGCGCGCCCGCCAGCGCGAGCGCATCGCATTCGTCTCTTGCACCGACTCGATGAAGGCCATGAAGCGCGGCAGGTTCTCCAGGCGGCGGCAGAACGCGTACACCTCCTCCGCGGGCCGGGCGATGGTGGTGGCGGCCTCGATCGAGACGTCGTCGTGGCCGCCCGCGTCGAGCCGCTCGTCCTCTTCGTCCTCGGCGGTGCCGGTGTCGAGGGCCTCGTAGACCGCGCAGTGCCCGGTCGTGCCCCGCCAGGCCAGGTACGCGCCGAGCAGACCGAAGGTGAAGGACCCCGCCTTGCGCCGCTGGGCCAGCGCGAGGGCGAGGAGGGCCGTCCCCATGGTGACGGAGGCGCCGCGCTCGAAGCCGCCGACGTTGACGTCTTCGATCGATGTCATGATGCTTTCTCCGTGAAGAGGAACTGATCGATGATCGAGCGCGCGGAGCATCCGCGTCAACCACCGCGGGCGAATTCGCGGCGCGCCTTCGGTCTGGGGCTCGCCCTGCTGGCCGCGTCCTGCGCGCCCGCCCTGCGTCCGCCGGTGGAGACGGGCAAGCGCCCACCGGACCTGGTGGAGATCGCGACCCTCGATCCGACGATCCATCTCGACATCCGCTACGCGACCGCGCACAACTTCGTCGGCCGTCCCGTCTACGAGGAAGCGCGCGCGTTCCTGCAGCGCCCGGCCGCGGAAGCGCTCGTGCGCGCGCATCGCGCGCTGGCCGCGGAGGGCTACGGCATCGTGGTGTTCGACGGTTACCGGCCCTGGTCCGTGACCAAGCTGTTCTGGGACGTCACGCCCGAGGACAAGAAGGAGTTCGTGGCCGACCCCCGCCAGGGCTCGCGCCACAACCGCGGCTGCGCCGTGGACCTCTCCCTCTACGACCTCGCCACCGGCCGCGAGGTCGAGATGCCGAGCGCCTACGACGAGATGACGGAGCGCGCGTACCCGGACTACGCGGGCGGTCCCTCGGAGGCGCGGGCGCGACGCGGCCTCCTGCGCGCGGCCATGGAGGCGCAGGGGTTCACCGTCTACGCTTCCGAGTGGTGGCACTACGACTACAAGGACTGGGCCCAGTACCCCGTCCTGGACGTGCCATTCTCGCGGCTGCCCCGCGCGCGATCGGCGGGATTCTGAGATCCTGGGAGGACGAAGAGGAGGCGGAATGAGCAAGGGACTCGGCTGTCTGGCCGCGGTCGTGGTGGTCGTCATCATCCTCGCCGTGATCGTGGGCGGCTCCTACAACCGGCTGGTCGGGCTCTCCCAGGGCGTGGACGCGCAGTGGGCGCAGGTCGAGAGCGTGTATCAGCGCCGCGCGGACCTCATTCCGAACCTGGTGGCCACCGTCCAGGGCGCGGCCAACTTCGAGAAGTCCACGCTGGAGGCGGTGACCAAGGCGCGCGCGAGCGTCGGCCAGGCCGCGCCCCCCAACGCGGGGAGCATCCCCAACGATCCCGCCGCCTTCGCGCGCTTCCAGGCCGCGCAGGACCAGCTCTCCGGCGCCCTGTCGCGCCTGCTCGTGGTGGCGGAGGCCTATCCCGATCTCAAGGCGACGCAGAACTTCCGCGACCTGCAAGCCCAGCTCGAGGGCACGGAGAACCGGATCTCCGTCGAGCGGATGCGCTACAACGACACCGCCCGCGAGTACAACACGGCGCGCCAGCGCTTTCCCACGGCTCTCTTCGCCAACCTGCTCGGCTTCCACGAGAAGGGCTACTTCAAGGCCCAGCCCGACGCGGCCACGGCGCCCAAGGTGAACTTCGACTTCTCGCCCGCCCCGGGGGTGCCCGCGGGATCGCCGGCCGCGCGGCCGCCGGCGCCGAGCGCGCGGCCCTAGGACGCCCGTCATGATGCGCAAGGCGCGGGCGGTCGTGTCTCTGGCCGCCGCCGTGCTCCTGGCCTCCGCGGCCGGTGCGCAGGCGCAATCGCCTCCGCCCGCCCCCGCGCACTATTTCAACGACTACGCCGGCGTGGTCACGCCGGACGTGGCCGCGCGCCTCGACCAGAAGCTCAAGGCCTTCGACGACCAGACCTCGAGCCAGATCGTGGTGGCGGTCTTCCCCGAGCTGCCCTCGCCGTCGCTGGAGGACTTCACCGTTCGCGCCGCCCAGGCCTGGCGCGTCGGCCGCAGCAAGCTCAGCAACGGGGCCGTCCTGTTCGTGTTCGTCAAGGACCGGAAGATGCGCATCGAGACGGGATACGGCCTGGAAGGCGCGCTGCCGGACGCGACCGCCCATCGCATCATCGACGAGCGCATCACGCCCGCTTTCCGCAACAACGACTACGCGGGTGGCCTGGAAGCGGGCATCGACGCCATGATGGCGGCGACGCGCGGCGAATACACGGCCTCCCCTGCGCCCGCCCGAGGCGGGGGCTCCGGCGGTTTCGGCTCGTCCTTCTTCCTCGTCCTGCTCGTCCTCTTCATCGTGATCGCCATGAGCCGCAGCGGGCGCCGCGGACGCACCTACGGCCGCCGCGGCTACTGGGGCGGCGGGCCGTGGTGGTGGGGCGGCGGGGGCGGCGGCTTCGGCGGCGGGAGCTTCGGCGGAGGTGGAGGCGGCTGGGGCGGAGGAGGCGGCGGGGGTGGATTCTCGGGCGGCGGCGGTAGCTTCGGCGGCGGCGGCGCGTCCGGGAGCTGGTGAGGCGGCGATGCAGACGAAGAAATTCCTGGGCGTCCTCGACCACGAACGCATCGTGAAAGCCATTCAGGAAACGGAGTCCCGGTCGCGCGGCGAGGTGCGCGTGCACGTGTCCCAGAAGGAAGTCGGGGACGTCGAAGGCGCGGCCGCGCGTCAGTTCGAGCGGCTGGGCATGACGCAAACGGCGGATCGCAACGGCGTGCTCCTCTTCGTCGCGCCCGTGAGCCAGAGGTTCGCCGTCATCGGCGACCAGGGGATCCACGACCGCTGCGGCCTCCGCTTCTGGAAGGACGTGGCGGACGCCATGGAGGCGGACTTCCGCGCCGGCCGCTTCACGGACGGGATCGTCAAGGGCGTGGCCCGCGTGGGCGACGCGCTGGCCACGCACTTCCCACGGCAAGAGGGCGCCACGGACCGCAACGAGCTCTCCGACGACGTCACGGAGGACTGATCGACTCCTCCGCGATCAGGCCGCGCTCCACGGGAACGCGCCGCGTGGCCAGCGTCGGCATGCCCCCCTTCAGCGCCCAGCGGCCGCGGAACCCGCCCGCCGCGAACGCGGCCAGCGCGGTCGTGCCCGCCTCGAAGCGATACCAGGACTCCTGTCCCGCGGCCAGGGCGGGCTGCTCGCGCAGCGGCTGGGCCGCGGGCCCGAGCTGCACCGATCCCGCCTCGGCGACGAGCCCGAGATCGATGCGCGCCGGCGTGGTCACGCAGAGGATCAGTCCTTCCGTCCGTCCCAGCTCCGGCAGCGCGGCGGCGGCGCCGTCCACGATCGGCCCCTCCGGCGTGGCCCCCGTGCACAGTTGCGCGTCGAGCGCGGACGGACGAAGGGCCCGGCTCTCTTCGAGGAGACGCTCGTACGTCGCGGGGTCGATCGACAGCCACAGGTGCGTGTGGCCGAAGTGGGCGCGCGGCGAGACGTGCGCGCGCAGCCACTCGTGCTGGCGGAACCGGCCCACGCCCGCGAGGTAGTTGAGGTCGAACACGTTCTCGCCGGGAAGCGCGTGATACGGATTGAAGGCCGCGCCGCGGAGTCCCCTCTCTTCGAGCCAGCCCGCGATCTTGTCGTCGTTCTGTCCCCAGTCGATGTTCGCGTTGGTGAGGAGGCGGAAGGCCTCGCGCTTGGGCCACACGGCGGCGTTCGTGAAGGCCAGGTGGTTCCCGAGGTAGGGCACGTTTTCGGCGAGCGCGGCCAGGGCGACGACGACCACCGCCCCCCGGCCGCGCGCGGTGGCGGTCAAGGGAGCGAGGCCGGCGCCCGCGATCAAGGCCACGAGAGGCAGGCACATCAGCACGAAGCGCAAGCCCACCTGCGTCGCGAAGAAGAACGAGAAGTACGCGAGGTTGAGGGCGAGGGCGAGCCCCAGGCCGGCCAGCGCCGGATCCGTGAAGAGAGCGCGCGTGGCCACCGTGCGCCCAAGGCCGTAGACCTGGGCGGCCAGGAGCAGCACCGGCTCCTTGAGCAGCCACACCACGAAGAAGTAGTACCAGACGCCGCGCGGGTGCCAGCGGTCCAGGAGGACCACGGGGTAGTCCTTGTCCACGGCCACGGCCAGGACGTCGAAACCGGTCGCGAAGTCGGCGGGCACGGGCAGGCGCAGGTGGGGCACGAGGGAATGGAGCCGGAGGAACGGAGCCGAGCGCCACCCGATGTCGTTCAGCTCGGCCCCCACGTCGTGGAACCGGTAGGCGGCGCCGATCACGACCAGCATGGCCAGGACGGCGGCCAGCGCGCCGGCGGGGGCCCGCCAGGTGCGCAGGCGCTCGCGCATCCGCGGAATCAGCAGGGGGAACAGGAACACCGAGGGCACGAGCAGGAACGCGGAGAACTTCGCCGCGAAGGCGAGGCCGAGGGCGGCTCCCGCCGCCGCCCCGCGCCGAACGGACGGCTTCTCCACCATCCAGAGCACGGCGCCCAGGGTGAGGAGGGTGGCCAGCGCGTAGATCATGTCCACCGTCGCCACCGCGGCGTTCGCGATGAGGTTGGGATCGAGCGCACACGCCGTCGTGGCCAGGCAGGCCGCCGCTTCGCCGAGGAACCGCCGCCCGATCACGTAGACGAGCCCGAGGAGCAGCACGAGCTCGGCCACGGTGGGGAGGCGCGAGTAGAAGCGCAGCCGGTCCGGTCCGCGTACCCCGAGCCAGGCCTTGGCCACCTGGCGCGCGACGGCGTTGGGCACCGTGCCCGGTGTCTTGGAGTTGAAGTGGAGGACGGAGAGCCGCTCCGTCTCCCCCGTCTCCACGAGCCGGCGGGCGTACGCGATGTGGTCGGGCTCGTCGTAGGTCTCGCCTTGGGCCCACGCGGAGTAGACGGCGGCCGCGACGGAGAAGAGGACGGCGGCGGCGGCGACGAGACGAAGGACCTTCAGGGCTCTCCCAGGCGCGCCATGAACTCGGCCTGCACGTCCGCGAAGGTGCGGAAGCCCTCCAGGATCCAGCCCTTCACCGTGGGGACGGAGTCCCGTCCCGCGTAGAAGCGCAGCGCGTTGTTGACGCCCTTGAGGGCGGCGTCGAAGTGCTCGGCCTCCACGCCGGTGTGGATGCGGATCCAGTAGTACGCGTTGTGGCGCTCGCCGAGCAGCGGGACCTTCATCTTCTCGAGCGCGGACACGAGGTCGGCCCGCTTCGCGCGCAGCGCCTTGTCCAGCACGACGAATTCCTGGTCGGCCAGGATCTCGCTGCCCGTGTGGAAGCCCATGGCGCGGAAGAGGCGCGCCTCCTCGAGGTTCGCTCCCACTCCGTAGCCTTCCCAGACGAGATCGATCGCGTCTTCGGTCGCGGGGTTCACGTTCAGCACGTCGTTGAGCTGGGCGGGGCTGTAGCCAAAGAAAGTGCCCATGCCCTTGAGCGTGGCCTGCGCCAGCGTGCGATGGGTGTCGCGCCACGGCGTGGCGCGGTCGTCGAACTCGTCGACGGCGGCGTAGAAGAAGTCCGCCGCCACCTCCGCCGCCCGGTCGGCCAGGATGCGGACGGGCTCCTCCTTGTCCTGGAACAGGCCCTGGCGGGCCGCGATCTCGCCCGCGAGGTTCGCGAGGCCGGGACCGAACGCGGAGTTGAACTGGATATAGCGCGCCACCACCGAAAGGAAATGCGGAGGCGTGCCCGCCCCGTCCACGGCCACGCGCAGGGCTTCCGCCCCCTGATGCACGGCCAGCACGGGCTGGAGGTCTTCCCAAGTGATTGCGGACATGAGGCCGCCGATCGTACACCCATTTGACAGCGCCCCACGCCGTTGCTACAAGATGCTGCGCCTCAACGAGATGTCCGATTTCGGGGAACCCCTGGGCGCGCCGTTCGTCTATTTTGTGCGGGGGGCAATGGGCAAGCTCAGCGAGTTCGTGAGCAAGGGCGTCCGGCTCATTGTGGTCGATCCGGAGTCGCCCGTCGGTGACGCCCACGGCGCCGAGTCTCCGGCGCCTCCCCGCGGTCCCCAGCCGCGCGAGATCGCCGCCGAAGAGATCGATTCCCCGCCACCGCCGCCCGTGCGCTCCGAGGTGGCGATGGAGATCGAGGACTTCGGCGCCGTGTACGACGAGGCCGGCGTCGGCATCCCCGATCACGGCTACGGCGTGGACAAGGTCGCGGAGATGCTGCAGGGCAAGCGCCTCAGCTCGCTGAGCCGCGAGGTGCGGGCGACGGCCGTGCTGGCCGCGCTGGAGGCGGCGCAGGTGGACGTCAAGGACGTGATCGCGGACGCAGTGAAGCGCGACAAGGCCCTCGACGCCTTCGAGGCGGCCAAGGAGCGCGAGCTGCAGGACCTGCGCGCAAAGAACGAATCCCGCGTGCGCGAGCTGCGGCAGGAGATGGAAACGCTGCTCACCAAGATCAACGCGGAGATCGAGCGACTCAAGGCCGCCGCCGAAGGCGCGGAGAAGGCGTTCTCGCAGCTCCAGATCCGCAAGCGGCGCGAGGAGGAGCGGCTGCACGAGGTCGTCGCGAACTTCGTGGAGGCGCCGGAGAACCCCATCACCACCGGCTCCCTGTCGGGCTCCACGCCGCCGAAGCCACAGGCGTGAGGGCAACGACTTCGAGTCGCGTTCCCCACGTCCGCAGCCATCCCGTGAGCGTGGCGGCGCCGCGTAGCGGCGGCGACGCGCGACGGGGGGTTTCAGGGGGGGAGCCCACCGCGATCGTGGTGGGCGGTGGCGTCCCCCCCCTGAGATCAAAGAAAGGGAAGAAATGGCGCGCCAACTGACGCCCTTGGGGCGATTCCTGTTCGTTCTGGCGGGGCTGAGCTTGCTCGGCTACGGGCTCTACAAGTACGGCGTGCTCGCGCGCATCGCGGGCGTGCTGGCGCCGGAGCGCCGCGCGGAAGGCACGGTGTCCAAGGACGACTTCGGCTCCGGCTCTGCGGCGTCCAGCGGGACGCCGGCCGCGGCCACCGGCTCGTCGGGCGCCCTCGCCGGCGGGGGCACACGCCTGAAGCGGCCGATCAAGGTCGCGATCGTGCTCTGGGGCGGATACGCGGGCGGCATCATGGCCAACAACGGCATGCTGCCCAACCCGGACAGCGCGTTCACGCGCGACTTCGGCGTGCAGGTCGAGCTGCTGCAGATCGACGACTTCGACAAGTCGCGCGACGCCTTCCGGGCCGGCGGCGACAAGGGCGGCGTGGACATCATGTGGTCGACGGTCGACGCCTACGCCCTGGAGTACGGCGGGCTGAGCAAGCTCAACCCGAAGGCCATCATGCAGTACGACTGGAGCCGCGGCGGCGACGCCATCGCGGTGGACGCCTCCATCAAGTCCGTGGCCGATCTCAAGGGCAAGCGGCTGGCCTGCGCGGAGGCCACGCCCTCGCACTTCTTCGCCCTCTACGTGCTCACCCAGGGCGGGCTCACGAATCGCGACGTCAACTGGGTCTTCACCTCCTCCGCGGTGGACGCGGCCAACGTCTTCAAGGCGGGCAAGGTGGACGCGGCGGTGAGCTGGTCGCCCGACGTCTACGTGGCCGCGCGCGAGCGCGAGGGCGGCCACATCCTCGCCTCCACCAAGGAAGCGACGAACCTCATCGCGGACATCTTCGTGGCCCGCGGCGACTTCCTCGAGCAGCATCCCGAGGACGCGCGCCGCTTCGTGGCGGGCTGGATTCGCGGCGTGGAGATGGTGCGCAAGAACCCGGACAAGGCGGCGGTGCTCCTGCAGAAGAGCCTGACCGGCGTGAACACGCTCGACGACGCCAAGGGCATGCTCGACGACGTCAAGCTCCCCGACTACGCGGAGAACCGCGGGTTCTTCAGTCCCCAGGGCTCGATCGTCAACTACTTCTCCATCTACCAGAGCGCGCAGAACATCTGGCGCAAGATCGGCAAGATCTCGAGCGTGAACCCGGCGCAGCAGACCGTGGACACGCGCTTCCTGGAGGCGGCGGCCGAGTTCTTCCCCGGCGCGAGCACGTCCGTGGCCGAGAGCAAGCCGGAGTTCGAGTTCAAGGCCCGGGCCCCGCACACCGCCACCGCCCCCATCCTCACCAAGACGGTGTCGATCTACTTCCCGAGCGGCGCCTCCGTCCTGGACGAGAACGCGAAGGCCGTGCTCGATTCCCAGGTCGTGGACCTCGCCGCCACCTTCGGCAGCGCCTACCTGCGCGTCTCCGGCAACACGGACAACGTGGGCGCGCGCGACGCAAACGTGAGGCTCTCGCGGGCGCGCGCGGAAGCGGTCGCGCAATACCTGATGACGAAGGGCTTCGACCGGAACAAGTTCGACGTCGTCGGCAACGGCCCGGACAAGCCGGTGGCGAGCAACGACAACGATGCGGGACGTGCGAAGAACCGCCGAACCGATTTCGAGGTCGTACCCCGATGAAACCCGCCGCACCAGGACGGGCGGCTTTCATACTGGGTCCCTGCGGGCCCATTAGGAATCACCTCCACACGAGGTGCGAGGTGATTCCTTAAGTGGATGTCCGCGAGCCGATCACCCGTCACCGCGGGCGGGTGCTTGCCCTGGCGGGCGTGATCACGTTCTTCGTCGCGTGGTGCGTCCTGTCCTACGCGAACATCGTCCCCACGGTGATCCTCCCCAGCCCGACCGAGGTGCTCCGCGCCTTCCCGGTCCTGCACTTCCAGGAAGCGCTCGTCCGCAGCATCGGAGGCAGCCTCTACCGCGTGTACATGGGCTTCCTGCTGGCGGCGGTGGTGGCCATCCCCCTCGGCCTGCTCATGGGCACGTTCCCGCCCGTCAAGGCCTTCTTCGTCCCCCTGCTCGACCCGCTGCGCTTCCTGCCCATCTCGGCGCTGGTGCCGCTGTTCATCGTTTGGTTCGGCATCGACGAGATGCAGAAGATCGTGTTCCTGTTCGTCGGGATCGTCGTCTACCTCCTCCCGTTGGTGGTGGAGGCCGTGGAGAACGTGGACGACGTGTACCTGCAGACGGCGACCACGCTCGGGGCCACCAAGGGTCAGCTCATCCGCCACGTCCTCATCCCGGGCAGCCTGCCCGCCATCGGGGAGGCCCTGCGCGTGATGAACGGGATCGGCTGGACGTACGTGATCCTGGCCGAGGTCATCAACGCGCGCTACGGCCTCGGCTACCTGATCACGGCCGCGGGCAAGCGCTCGAACGTGGACCAGATCTTCGCGCTCGTCGCCGTCATCCTGGTCATCGGCGTGGTGACGGACTGGATGATCCGGATGGTCAACAAGGCCCTCTTCGCCTGGAACGAGTGATGGCCACTCCTTCCCAGGCCGCGGCGTCGCCCAACGTCCTCGAGCTCAAGGGCGTCAGCAAGAGCTTCGTGAACCCCGACGGGAAGCTCTTCCACGCCATCAAGGACGTGAACCTCACCATCAAGGACGAGCCGGACGTGGGCGAGTTCCGCGTCTTCCTCGGCCCCTCCGGCTGCGGCAAGAGCACCATCCTCAACATCGTCGCCGGCCTCTTTCCGCCCAGCGAGGGCGAGGCCCTCGTGCGTGGCGCGCCCGTCACCGGCCCCGGACCGGACCGGGGCATGGTCTTCCAGAGCTACAGCTCGTATCCCTGGCTCACCGTCCTCGACAACGTGGCCTTCGGCCTGATGCTGCGCGGCGTCCCCACGCGTGATCGGGAAGCGGCGGCCCGCACCTGGATCAAGAAGGTCGGCCTCGAAGGCTGCGAGAAGAAGTACCCGCGGCAGCTCTCCGGCGGCATGCGGCAGCGGGTCGCCATCGCGCGCACGCTGGCTGCGCGTCCGCAGATCATCCTCATGGACGAGCCGTTCGGGGCCCTCGACGTGCAGACCCGCCTCGGCATGCAGAACCTCATCAACGAGCTGTGGGAGGAGATCGAGGGCACGATCCTCTTCGTGACCCACGACATCGCGGAGGCCGTCTACCTCGCCGACAAGATCCACATCCTCTCCGCGAACCCCGGTACCATCGTGGACGAGATCACCGTGGACCTTCCCCTGCACCGCACCGAGGACCTCAAGAACACCGCGCGCTTCCGCGAGCTGGAGACCGTGGTCCTGGACAAGATCCGCAAGCAGGCCAAGGGCGGCAACCTCCGCATCACGACCTGAGAGGGCGCCTAGGCCTTCGAGAATGGCAAAATCGAGCTGCTGAGATGCCTTCCGAAGAGCCGAACTATCTCGCCCACGCGTTCAAGAGCCAGTACAACCTCATTGGCCTGGGGACGGCGCTCGGCTTCGCCATCCTGAGCGGCACCCTCCTCCCCATCATCGTGGCCGCCGGCGTCGAGATGGTCGTCCTGCCGCTCGTCTCCGGCAGTGGCCGCTTCCAGCGTCTGGTGCGCGCGCGCACCTCGGAGGAAGCGGAGGAGCAGGACGCGGCCCGCCAGCGCATGGAATCGTCGGAGATGCTGCAGTACATGCCGGAGGTGGAGCGGACGCGCTATCGGACGCTGCAGGCCCTCACCAACGAGATCCGTCAGAACTACAAGGGGATGGACTCGAGCTCCCAGATGCTCCTCGAGCAGCTCGTGGAGAAGCTGGACTTCCTGCTCAGCTTCTACCTGCGCATGCGCTATTCCCTCACGCGCTACCACAACTACTTCAACAGCACCGATCCCGAGCGCATCCAGGAGCGGATCGCCATGCTGGAGCACGAGATGAAGTCGGGCCCCGAACGCGTGCAGCAGATCAAGGCCCGCACGCGGTCCGTCCTGGAGAAGCGCCTCGACCGCTACAAGAAGGCGGTCGAGAACCGCGACCTCATCGACGCCCAGACGGAGACGGTGCAGGAAGTGCTGCAGCTCCTGCGCGACCAGAGCTACTCCATGCGCGACCCGCGCAGCATCACCGAGCAGATCGACGGCCTGGTCAGCTCGGCGGAGGAGACGGAGCGCGGCGTGAAGGACATGGAGGAGATCCTGGCCCTGGAGAACGACATGTTGTCGCCGGGATCCCTGGAAGCCGATATCGAGCAGGAGCTCCAGGCCACTCGGTCGGCGGCGGTGTCGGCACCGGCCGCGCCCGTGCGTGCTCGCGTTCCCCCGCCCCCGGGCTCTCCCCCGCCCCCTCCGCGCAAGAAGCTGACGCACTAGGCGGTGGTCGTTCGGATACCGCCTCCCTCTAGGGGCGCGGCTCGAGAATCGCCGAGCCGGCCGCTCGCCCCACCTCCTGGTAGTTGGCTTCCATCGCCGCCAGCTGGGCCGGGGTCCAGCGAACAGACTTGGATTGGATGTCGCGCAGGATCAGCGCGAAGCGCCGCTGTCTGAGCTCCTCCACGAAAGGGCGTTCGTCCCATAGGCCGGCCTGGGCGACCTGCTTCATCTCGAACGGCTGATAGGCGACCGGCCTCCCTTCGAGCGTAATCAGCGCCATGTACTCGTCGGCCAGGACGGGGCCCGGGCTCTGCGCGACGGCGCGGCGCAGCCGGTCGAGCAGGACCGTGCTGCGCATCGTCTTGATGTCCAGCTTCTCCGCCTGGGCGGCCGACCAGGAGTGGACACTGGCCACCTGGATCGCCAGCGCGAGCGTCAGGACGCTTCTCAGCGCCAGGTGACTCCGCGCCGCGGCGAGGACAGCGCCGGCGGCCAGCGCGAGGGCGGCGGCCAGCTCGAGCAGGTAGTTCAGGTTGGAGCCTACCTTGCCGACGAGGAGCGCCGAGCCGGCGGCGCCGAGCAGGTAGGGGCCGACGAGCAACGGCGTCGCGTGCGGCACGCGCCGCGCGAGGGCCAGAACCGACAGGGCACTCAGCAGCAGATAGGGAGTGCGGAGGGCTACGTCCTCGGTGTAGTTCGCCACGCGGGACCAGCTGAACTGGTTGACGTTCGCGGTGTTCGCGACGACCACGTGGGTCCAGAAGGCCCCGCCCGTGGCCGCCATCAGCGCGAGGAGGCCCAGACCGCCGAGCCCGGCCATCCAGAGCAGCAGCTCGACGGCCTGCGCTCGCCGACGCTGGCCGATGAGCCAGACGAGGGCGGCGAGGGGGGCGGCGAGGAAGTACGACTGGCGGGTGAAGGCGGCAAGGACGAACAAGCCCGCGGCGGCTATCCGCGAGGGACGTCCGGCCGCGAGAGGCGTGACGAGAGCGAGGCCGGACCAGCTCAGGGCCAGGGCGACGCAGTCCACCCGGACGAGGGCCGCCCAGGCCACCACGTATGGAAGGGAGAGGAATGTCGCTCCCGCCACCAGTGATGCGAACCTGTCTCCCGTCGTCACCACGAGGACCCTGGCGATCAGCGCCGCCGTGGCCAGCGCACCGAGAAGGGAGAGCGCCCGCCCGTACCAGAGTGCGGGGCCGAAGAGCCACGCGAGCGGCACCTGGAGCAATGGGTAGACGGGCGGATAGTTCGCGATGGTGTGCGGCAGCTGCCCGGACAGGGGCGGGTAGATGCCCTCGAACCTGGAGAGGCGCATGACCTGATAGAGGAGCTGGCCCTCGCCGTAGTCGACCGGATAGGGAAAGGCGATCGCCCTCGCGTCCGTCGTCACGAGGAGCCACAAGCCACGCAAGAGCGACAGGACGAGCAGGCCCCCGGCAAGGCGTGCCGCCGCTCGCAGGAGGTCGGCACGCAGGGACCGCGGCTCCGCTTCGGACCGGGAGGTCATGGTCTTGTCGTCACTCCCCCATCAAATGCACCGCGATCTCCCGCCGATGCCTCCCCGTCCGGTGCTCCCACACGTAGATTCCCTGCCAGGTCCCCAGGACGAGCTCCCCCCCGCGGAACGGGATCTGCTCCGACGTCCGCGTCAGCGCCGCCTTGACGTGCGCGGGCATGTCGTCGTCGCCCTCGGCGGTGTGCGTGTAAAGCGGATCGCCGTCCGGCACCAGCCGGTCGAGGTACGCCTCCAGGTCGCGCCGCGCCGCGGGATCCGCGTTCTCCTGGATGACGAGGCTGGCCGAGGTGTGGCGGATGAAGACCGTGCACAGCCCGTCGCGCAGGCCGGAGGCGCGCAGCCGCGCCGTCACGTCGTCCGTGACGTCGTTCAGTCCCCGCCGCGTCGAGACGTGGACCGTGTCGTGCTGCTGCCGCAGCGTCACTTCCCTTCGCGCACGGCCTTCTGGGCCAGCCGGTCGACCACGCCCGGGGCGAGGATCCGGAGGAGCCGGCTCAGCCGTCCGCCCCGCCAGTTCGTGACCACGAGCCGCTCGCGCCTTTCCATCCCCGCGACGGTGAGGGCCGCGCACGCCTCCGCGGTCATGATCTTGTCCTCCTGCATCGGGCTCTTGCCCAGCGGTTTCCCGTCCGGGCCGGTGGAGCGTCGATGGATCTCGGAGAGCACGAAGTAGGGCGCGACCATCGTCACGGACACTCCGGAGCCGTCGAGCTCGATCCGCAGGGAGTCGAAGAATCCGAACACCGCGTGTTTGGACGCAGCGTAGCCGGTACGCGTGGGCACTCCGGTCAAGCCGGCCAGGCTGGACATCACCACGATCTGGCCCCGGCTCTTCTTGAGGTGCGGGAGCGCGTAGTGCGTCGGGTAGACGCAGCCGAGGTAGTTGACCTTCATGAGCCGCTCGTAGAGTGAGAGGTCGTCGATCTGGTCGAAGCGCGCCATCATGCTCACGCCGGCGTTGTTGACGAGGACGTCGAGGGCGCCGAAAGTCTCGACGGTGCGCTCGACCAGCCGCCGGCACTCGTCGGCGGAAGTGACGTCGGTGGAGACGACCAGCGTTTCCGCGCCCGCGGCGCGGGCGGCGGCGGCGACCTCTTCGAGACGCGCCGCGACGCGCGCGGCCAGGACGAGGCGCGGCCGCTGCGGGGCCAGGGCCAGGCAGAGCGCCTTGCCGATGCCCTGGGAAGCGCCGGTGACGACGATCGCCTTCCCGGTGTAGACGGCCACCCTAGAAGTCTCCCGCGCGATAGGTGTCGCGTCCACCCATCACCGTGAGCAGGACGCGCGTCTTCAGGATCTCCGCGGGCGGGATGGCGACGACGTCGTCGGAGAGCACGACGAGGTCGGCGAGCCTCCCCGGGGCCAGCGTGCCTTTCCTCTGCTCCTCGAAGCTCGCGTAGGCGGCGTCGCGCGTGAAGTGGCGCAAGGCGGCCTCGGCGGAGATCCGCTCCCGGGGCTGCCAGCCGCCGGGAGGCGTCCCTTCCGGCGTCATGCGCGTGGCCGCGCAGTAGATGCCGCGCAGGACCTCCATCGAGAAGACGGGTGAGTCGCTCCCGAAGGCCTGCACGGCGCCGGCCTCGTCCAGGGAACGGAAGGCCATGGCCCGTGACTCGCGGTCCGGCCCCAGGGTGGGCGCGTAGACCTCGTAGGTGTTCTGGTCGGGGTTCGCGAACAGGGCCTGGGTGGAGGCGATCACCCCCAACGGCTCGAAGCGCGCGATGTCGGCGCGCGTCGGGGCCTCGATGTGCTCGACGCGATGCCGCCGGCCGGTCGTGCCGTTGGCGCGCGCCGCGCGCTCGTAGGCGTCGAGGGCCATTCGAATGGCTTTGTCTCCGATCGCGTGCAGGAAGATCTGGAAGCCTTCGCGATCGTAGAAGGCGACCGTGCGGTCCAGGTCGTCGCTCGTCCAGTTGAGCTCGCCCGTGCCTCCGCCGGGATAGGGCTCGAGCATGGCCGCCGTCTTCGATTCCACCACGCCGTCCACGAATCCCTTGACCGCGCCGAACTTCATCAGCGGGCCGGGATACTTCGTGCGCATCGCCTTGTAGTGCGCGAGGTCGTCCCTGGCGATGTCCTTGACCATCGGCAGCGCGAAGTAGAAGCGGACCTTCAGCCCTCCCTCCGCGGCCACGCGCTCGTAGGCGGCGACGTCCGCGGCAGCGATCGTCGCGTTCTGCGCGGACGTGAGGCCGTAGGAGGCCGCCTCCTCGAGGCGCCGCTTGAGCGCGGCATAGCGGTCCTCGGCGGAGGCCGGCGGCACCAGCCGTGCCACGAGACGCGATGCCGATTCCTTCAGCGCGCCCGTGGGCTCGCCCTTCTCGTCGCGCACGATGACGCCGTGATCGGGATCGCGGGTGTCGCGCGTGATGCCGGCCATCTGCAGGGCCTTGGAGTTGGCCCAGGCGCTGTGGCCGTCGTAGCTGGTCATGAAGGCGGGACGGTCGGCGACGGCTGCGTCGAGCTGGCGGCGGTCGGGCAGGGAGCCGGGAAAGGCGCCGTAGACCCACCCGCGGCCGGTGACCCAGGGCTGGTCCGGGTGCGCGGTCGCGTAGGCGCGGATTCGGCTCTGAACCTCCTCGACGGAGGCGGCACCCGTGAGGTCGGCGTTCTCCACCACGAGGAAGTGCAGATGCGCGTCGTTGAATCCGGGAGCGACGAACCGCCCGCGCAGGTCCACGGTCTGCGTCGCCGGACCCATGTAGCGCCGGACCTCGGCGTCGGTGCCGACGGCGACGATCGTGTCGCCCGCGAGCGCGAGCGCCTGGGCGCGCGGGCGGGAAGGGTCCGCCGTCCAGATGCGACCGCCCAGGAACACCCGGTCCGCGGGCGGAGGCGCCGGACGCGGGGCCGCGGCCAGGGCCAGGAGGGCGGCCGACGACGACGCCAGCACACGTAGTCTCGACCTCATGGCGAGGGATTCTAGCGTTCCGCCGCGCGATATGATCGGGGCCGCCCGGAGGCCCATGGCTGCACCCGCACCGGTCGTCGCGCGCGAGGAGAGCGTCCCCGAGTTCACGTTGCGCGCGGCCGCGGCCGGCGTCCTCTTCGGCCTCGTGTTCGGCGCCGCCAACGCCTACCTCGGCCTGCGCGTCGGCCTCACCGTCTCCACGTCGATCCCGATCGCCGTGCTGACGGTGGCGCTCTTCCGCGCGCTTCAGGCGCGCGGGCCCGTGATCCTGGAGGCGAACCTCTCGCAGACGATCGGCTCCGCGAGCTCGTCCCTCGCCTCCGGCACGATCTTCACCATCCCCGCCCTCTTCCTGTGGGGCTTGACGCCGCCCCTCTGGCAGGTGGCCGCGCTCGCCTTCCTGGGGGGCGTGCTCGGGATCGCGGCCATGATCCCGCTGCGCCGGCTCCTGATCGTGCGCAGCGCGGACGAGCTTCCCTACCCGGAGGGCACGGCGTGCGCGCAGGTGCTGCGCGCGACCGCGGCGGACGCCGGCGGAGGCAAGTGGATCTTCCTGGGCCTGGCCGTGGGCGCGGGCGTGAAGCTGGCCCTGGGCGCCGCGATGCTGATGCCGTCGGAGCTCTCCGTGCACGTGCCCATGCTGCCCAAAGCGGAGCTGGCGCTCGAGATCGCGCCCGCCCTGCTGGGCGTCGGCTACATCCTCGGGTACCGGCAGTCCGCGATCATGGTCTCGGGGAGCCTCATCTCCGCCCTGGCCCTCACGCCGCTGATCGCGCTCGTGGGTGACGCCCTGCCCCAGCCCTTCTTCCCGGAGACCGCGCGCACCGTCCACGACATGAGCGCGGGCCAGATCTGGTCGCGCTACGTCCGCTACATAGGGGCGGGCGCGGTGGCGGCGGCGGGGATCGTCACCGTGGCGCGCGCGCTGCCGACCATGTACGCCTCCCTGCGCGCGGTGCTGGCCGGGCTGCGCGGGGGGGACGTCGCCGCGGGCGAAGGGGTGGAGCGTACGGATCGCGATCTCCCGGGCTGGGTCGTGCTCGCGGTGCCGGCCGGAGTGGTGATCGCGCTGTTCGCGGTGCCGGGCCTCCTGGCCGGAGACATGGGCCCGCTCCCCCGCCTGGTGGCGGCGCTCGGCGTGGCCGTCTTCGGCCTCGCCTTCGTCGTGGTCTCGTCGCGCATCGTCGGCCTCATCGGCGTCTCCTCCAACCCGACCTCCGGCATGGCCCTGGTGACCCTGCTCGGCGTCGCCGTCGTGTTCGTGGCCCTCGGCTGGCGCGATCCCTCCGCGCGCGCCGCCATCCTCACCGTCGGCACCGTGGTGTGCATCGCCGCCTCCAAGGCGGGCGACATCTCGCAGGACCTGAAGACGGGCTACCTGGTGGGGGCGACTCCGGCCCGCCAGCAGGCGGGGCAGTTCATCGGCGCCGCTTTTGCGTGCTGGGCGGTCGCGGGCACGGTCCTGATGCTCGGCAAGGCCTACACCTTCGGCTCGCCCGAGCTGCCGGCGCCCCAGGCCACTCTCATGAAGACCGTGATCGAAGGCGTGCTCGCGGGGGCGCTCCCGTGGGGCCTCGTCGGCACCGGGGCCTCGTTCGCGCTCAGCGCGATGCTGGCCGGACTCCCTGGTCTCGCCTTCGCGGTCGGCATCTACCTGCCCCTGGCCAGCCTGACCCCGATCTTCGTGGGAGGCCTCGTGCGCCGGATGGTGGACTCGCGGCGCACGGGCGTCGCGCCGGACACGGATCCGGGCGTTCTCGCCTCGTCGGGGATGATCGCGGGCGAAGGGCTGGCCGGCGTCGCCATCGCCTTCCTGGTGGCGGCGCGCACGCGCTGGCCCGAGTCCGGATGGAGCCTCGCCCTCGGGCGCCTGCATTTCGCGGACCGCGGCTTCACGTATCTCTCGGGCGTGACCGCCGCCATCTTCGGCCTGATCGTGCTCACTCTCCTGGCCGTCCTCCTCTACCGCGCGGGACGGCGGGCGGCGGCATGAAGGGCCTGCGCGAGCGTTGGATGCGCGCGCGGGGCACGGAGGACTTCGCCTGGGCCTGTCTCCTCACGAACGTGGTCGGCGTTCCCGGCCTCGGAACGTTGATGGCGGAGCGGTGGGAAGGCGTTCCCCAGCTCGCCCTGGCCATCGCGGGCGGCGTCCTCATCACCTGGTGGCTGATCGCTTTCACGATCGCGGAGCTGCGGACGATGGAGCTCCCGCCACCGGGCGGCCCCGCCCTGGGCCTCGTCTTGTGGGGACTCTCGTTCTTCACGGCCGGATGGCTGTGGGCCCTGGCTTCCAGCGTGGCCGTCTTCCGATCGACGCGGCGCCGCGCTTCGGCCCGGGGAGGCACGGCGCCGTGACGACCACCTCGGCGGGCCGCTCAGTTTCGGCAGCGCGAGATCACGCGCGACGTGATCTCCAAGCTGCTGGGCGGGTTCTCGCCGAGGCCGAGGGAATGGAGGCTCTCGTGGATCAGCGCGGCGTCCGCGAGGATGGGATCGCGGCGCGCGGCCTCCACGAACCGGCGTGCGCACACGAACACGATCTGGCTGCCCGGCCAGGTGAAGGCGAGCGTGCGCTCTCCGCCGCAGCGGGGCTGGTCGGTGCCGTCGTAGAAGAGAAGCGTGCCGAGATGTTCGGCTCCCGACCGGCCGTGGCGGTCGAGCGCGTCCTGGAGGGGCTGCCCGCTCTGGTCGTGGAAGTCCGTGAACACGCGCTGGCACTGCGGGCGATCGAGGCGCGCCCGCGCGCGGTCGAGCGAGCGCTGCACGGTCCCGGCGTCGTAGAGCCCGCCCAGCCGGACATGGACGAAGCCGGAGCGAGCGGGCCGGTCCGCGGCCGACATGGGCGCGGCCAGGGCGAGCAAGACCACGGACGACAACACTTTCGCGGCATTTCGGGGACGCATCGGCGACTCCTTCCCGGAGCCGCTTGGCCAAGGGCGACCGGCTTCTCTCGCTATGAACGAGGACGGAGGCCGTGAAGTCCTTCGAGGGTCTTTCGAAACTCATGAGATCGGGCGGAGGGGGCCACGATACGGTTCGGTGAGTGCGAGCTCGACCTCGAGCGCCGGGAGCTGCGGCGCGGGGGCCAGGCCTGCCACCTGACGCCGCGCGCCTTCGCCCTGCTCGAGCTCCTGGTGGCGGAACGCCCGCGCGCGGTGCGCAAGGCCGACCTGCGCACGCGGCTCTGGCCGGAGACCTACGTTTCCAACACCGCGCTCGCCCAGCTCGTCACCGAGCTGCGCAAGGCCATCGGCGACGAGGCGCGGGCGGGCCGATGGATTCGCACCGTGTTCGGCTATGGCTACGCGTTCGCGGGCGAGGCCGACAGCGGGACGGACGTCGCGGAGGGATCGGCGGCCGCGAAAGACGCGGGGCGAGCGCCCGCGCGCTGGCTGCTCTGGCGGCGGCAGATCCTGCCCCTGGCGGAGGGCGAAAACGTGGTGGGACGCGGGCGCGAGGCCCAGGTGCGCATCCCCACCTCCGAGGTGTCACGCCGCCACGCGCGGATCGTGGTGGCCACGGCCGGCACGACCGTCGAGGACCTGGGGAGCCGCAACGGCACCTTCGTGCGTGGCCGCCCCGTGCATCGGGCCACGCCCCTCGCCGACGGCGACGAGGTGGGGTTCGGCCCGGAGCTGGCGACCTACTGCTCGCCCTCGCCGTCCACGAGCACGCGTGCGGTCAAGAAGCGCAAGCGCTAGGGCGTCGCCGGCGCCGCCTCCAGGCTCGTGACGGTCACGATCGCGCGCTCGCGGCGCTCCACGCCCGGCCGGATCTCGAGCGATCCCTTCACGAGCACCGCCCGGCCGTCCAGCGACTCCGCCTTCTGGCGTCCGCCGGGGAGACCCTTGAGATCGAGCTCCCAGCTGGCCCCTCGCGAGGCGACGACGGTGCCCGTGGTCTCGCCTCCGATGGCCATCATCCCCGAGCGCAGGGTGCCCCGGACCTCCACCTTGATGTAGTCGCCGCCGGGCGGGGCCGGAGCCGGCGACGCGCCGAGCGCGAACAGCATGAGCAACGCCTGGGTGATCGCCATGGGAAGACCTCCCTGTTTGGCCGTCCCCGACAGCATAACCGCCCACGTCACCCCGTCCTCACCCGACCCTCACATCCGCGTCAGGGCAAGCCGCCCCGGCACGCCGATCTTGTGCCGCAGGAGGGCGCGACATGATCGTGGACAGAAGGGCGGCACGGATGTGGTCTCCGGCCCGGACGTGTCACCGCGAGGACATCGAGGTGCGCACGCCGGGCGGCCTCGTCTTCGTGGACCTGACGGGCCTGCTGACGGACATCGTGGCGCGGTCGGGAATCGCGGAAGGCCTGGTGAGCGTCCAGTCCCTTCATACGACGGCCGCCATCGTCGTCAACGAGAACGAGCCGCTCCTCCTCCAGGACCTGCGGGCGGCCCTGGAGCGCGCGGCTCCCCGCCACCTGGCGTATCGCCACGACGACTTCTCCCAGCGCGCCGGCGTCCCTCCGGACGAGCCCGCCAACGGCCACGCGCATTGCCAGGCCCTCTTCCTGCGCGCCTCCGAGACCCTGGGCGTCGCGGGAGGACGGCCGCGACTGGGCCGATGGCAGCGCGTCTTCCTCGTGGAGCTCGACGGCCCGCGCACCCGCACCGCCGCCGTCACCGTGCTCGGGGCCTGACCCTAGAATGGCGCCATGGCCGACACCGGCGTGGCCGTCATCGGGGCAGGCGTGGTCGGTCTGGCCGTGGCCGCGCGCCTGGCTCCGAAGACCGAGGTCGTGATCCTCGAGCGCCGCGCCCGGCACGGGCAGGAGACCTCGAGCCGCAACAGCGAGGTCATCCACGGCGGGATGTACTACCCGACGGGGTCGCTCAAGGCGCGGCTGTGCGTGGACGGCAACCGCCGCCTCTACGAGCTGTGCGCGGCCCATCGCGTCCCGCACGCGCGCGTGGGCAAGATCATCGTGGCCATGAAGGCGGAAGAGCTGCCGAAGCTGGACGAGCTGCTCGCGCTGGGCCTGGCCAACGGGGTCGAGATGTCGCGGCTCACCGCGGAGGAAACGCGCGCGTTCGAGCCCCACGTCCCCTCCGTGGGCGGCCTCCTCTCACCGAATACGGGAATCGTGAACGCGCACGCCCTCATGGACTGCCTGCTGCATCTGGCCCGTGAAGCGGGCGCGCTCCTGCAGCCGCGGGCGGAAGTCACCGGCCTCGCCCGCGAAGGGGCGGAGTGGCGCCTCACCGTGCGCGAGGGGGACGAGGAGGGGAGCCTCACCGCGGAGCGGGTGATCAACGCCGCCGGACTGGAGGCGGACACCATCGCGGGCCTGGCCGGCATCGACGTCGAGGCCGCCGGCTACCGGCAGCACTACTGGAAGGGCAGCTACTTCTCCGTCCGATCGTCCAAGGCGGCCATCGTGTCCCGTCTCGTCTACCCCGTGCCCGGCCACGTCAGCCTCGGCGTCCACGCGGTGATCGGCCTCGAAGGCCGCCTGCGCTTCGGGCCCGACGCCGACTACCTCCCCGATCGCGCGCTCGACTACCGGGTGGACGAGAGCAAGCGCGCCGCCTTCGGGGCCGCCGTGCGCCGCCTCGTGCCCGAGCTCGCGGACGAGGACCTCGATCCGGACATGGCCGGCATCCGCCCCAAGCTGCAAGGGCCGGGGCAGGCCGTCCGCGACTTCGTGATCGCGGAGGAGGCTGGCCGTGGGCTCCCCGGGCTGGTCAGCCTGATCGGCATCGACTCCCCGGGCCTCACCTCGGCCCTTTCCATCGCGGAAGAAGTGGCCACGCTCATCCAATAGGAGCGCGTCCAGCCCCGTTCCGGAAGAGCGGCCGCGCCGCGGCCATCAGGATGAGCACCAGCCCGAACGTGCACACCATCGTCGCCCCCGTGGGCAGGTCCAGCTTCACGGAGAGGTAGATCCCGAGGGCGGAGACGACGGTGCCCATCGTCCACCCGATGGCCAGCCGGCGCCCGATGTGCTCGGAGTACAGGATCGCCGCCACCGAAGGCACGATGAGGTAGCAGAAGACGAGCAATACGCCCGCGATCGACACCGACCGCGTCACCACGAAGCCGAACGAGGCATAGAAGAGGAAATCCCAGAGCCGGATCGATCGCACGTTCGTCTCCGCGCGGTCGTGGTTCATCGAGATCTCGAGGAACTTCTTCCGGAAGACGAAATGGAAGACTCCGATGACCGCGTAGAGCGCAGCGGTGACCCCGACTTCAGGCCAGGACACGGCGAGGATGTTGCCGACGAGCATGTCCTTGAGGTGCTCGCTCTCGGCCGTGGCCTTGCTCATGGCCAGGATGGTGCCGGCGGACGCCACCGCGTAGGCGATGCCGATGATCGCCTCCTGCGGAATGCGCGCGCGGCGGCCGCGGATGGTCGAGAAGATCGCCGCCCCCACCAGCGTCGAGCCCACGCTGATCCAGTAGACGAGCGCCCCGTGCGGATCGGCGTCGATCGGGAGGAGCAGGGCGATGGCCGACCCGAGGGCGGCGATCTGGGCCAGCGAGAGGTCGACGAAGATCACGCCGCGCTCGACCACATGCACGCCGAGGTAGGCGTGGATGCCCGCAATGATGAGGCTGGCCACGAAGGGCGCGGCCAGGAATTGGAGCGTCGAGTAGTCCATGCCCTACCGCCCCGTCGTTTCCTTGAGGGCGGCGGCCAGCAGCTTGACGTCGTAGTCGAAGAGGGAGACGTAGTCGGTGATCTCCTTCTCCGCCCCGACCGACGGCGCCATGACCAGCACCTTGGCGCCGGTCTCGCGGGCGATGGAGTTCGGCGTCTTCAGGTCGAAGTAGGGCTCGACCATGATGATCTTGACGTTCTTGGCCTTCATGTCGTTGATGAGATCCAGGGTATGGCTCGGCGAGGGCGGAATGCCCGGCCGTGGCTCGACGTACCCGATCACGTCCAGCCCGAAGCGATCGACGAAGTTCGGCCACGACCGGTGATAGGTCACGATCTTCGTCCCCTTGTACGGCGCCATCTGGGCGTCCCAGCGCTTCTGCGCGTCGGCCAGGCGCTTTTCGAACGCCTCCTCGCGCTGCGCGAAATACGCGGAATCGCCGGGGCTGAGGGCGGACAGCTTCTTCTGGATCCCCTTGGCGATGCGCAAGCCGTTGTCGGGGTCCAGCCAGTAGTGCGGGTTCCCCTGGGGGTGCACGTCGCCCATCGCGCGCGTGAGCTGACCGGTGGGGATCTCGAGGATCTTCACTCCCTGCGAGGCGTCGAAATAGCCCTCGCCGCCCGGCTGGACCTTGGCGTTGCGGGCCTGGTTCACGAGCGGGGGCAGCCAGCCTATTTCTAGCTCTCGTCCCACCGCGATCAGCAGGTCGGCGGAATGGAGCTTGATGACGAAGCTGGGCTTGGCCTCCACGAAGTGAGGATCCTGGTAGCCGCGGGAGAGGGACTCCACGCTGATCTTGTCGCCGCCCACCTCGCGTGCGAGGGCGGCCAGATCTTCGGTGGTGGTGACGACGTTGAGGGCGGCCTGGGCGCGAGGGACGCCCAGGAGGCCGGCGGCGAGGGCAATCGAAGTGAGCGCGGCGATCTTCATGACGCTCCGATCAGAAGGTATGGGCGCCGTGGGCGCCGATCGAGAACAGGAGTTGGAAGAGGACTTCGTTGGCCTTGATGCCCTCTCCGTAGGAGGTATGCCGGTACTGGCCGCGGATCTGGCTGAACTCGCTCGGCCAGTAGGTGATGAGGAGCGATCCGCCCTTGTCGACGAGACCGGGATCGTCGGCCCGATCCGATTGATCCCAGCGCGCGCCCGCGAACCAGCGGCGGGCGAACTGGTAGTCGAGGGAGACATAGGCGCCGAAGGCCGCCGCCGTCCCTGTCTCTTGCCTCTGCCGGCTCCAGACGAGCTCCGTGCGCGCGAGCAGGCGCTTGTAGATGGCGCGGCGCAGAGGCCGATAGCGCAGCGTCGCGTCGAACCCGAACAGTTGCGTCGTGAAGCCGCCCGGATCGAGCCCGGCCTCGGATCGCTGGGCCGCCAACTCGTTGTGGCCGGACGCCACCGATCCCCCGACGTCGAGGTTCGTCGACTCCGTGAGGTCACGGTAGGCACGCAGGCGGCCCACGTAGAGCAGGTCTCCGCGCCGCGGCGCATGGAAGACGCCCGTCTCGCCGCGATAGACCTCGCCCGTCGCCTCCAGGAATACGAACTTGTTGGGAAAGAGACGCGAAAGGGAGAGGCCGGCGTCGTCGATGCCGTCCTCACCGCCCAGGAGGTTCTGGACGAGGAGGGGCCGGTCCGTCCAGGGAAGGATGTGATTGTGCATCTGGTTCACCTTGCCGAACGAGCCCCGCATCTTCCCGACCTTGAGCAGGAAGCTGCCCGGCAGCGAGGTGAAGGTGATGAAACCTTCCTCTACCCCGACTTCGTCCGGGCCGAAAGTCAGGAAGAAGTCGGCCCGGGCGTACGGATCCACGATGGCCTGGAGTGACGCCTCCGCCTCGTGCAGCTCGAGGGCGGGCGTGGCGAACGGCGAGTCGTTCTTGCCGATCGCGCCCAGGAAGTCGCCGATGACGGCGATGTCGGGATTGAAGACCTTCGAAGACGCCGCCGCCCCGCCGTAGACGGGGAGGGGGCCGCTGGGGCCACCGGCGCCCTCGGCCCCGGGAGGCACTTCGACCGGAGGCGCGGGGGCAACCGGCTCCGGCGATGCGACCGGCTCAGGTGAAGCCGTTGCCGACGGCGACGGAGAAGGGCTCGGCTCCTGCGCGGCCGCGGCATGCGAGAGGAACAACGGAATGACAACGAACGACAGCAAGACGACAGTCCGGGACGGACGACGCAAACCCATCGAGACCTCACGGCTGGGAGAAGGGGACCTGGCCCGCCTTGGGCAACGGGCCCGAAACGCGGAGCTCTTCTACTAGGCGAGAGGCGGCGCGCGAGAGGGTGTCTCGCGGGGAGCGGCTTCGGAGAGGAGGGAATCGGCCGCGGCCGCCACCGGCGCTGTCGCCTGTACGGCGACGGGGAGCACGATGGCGGGGCTGACCACGGCGGTGCTGCCCGCGGCCAGGCGGCAGGCGACGCAGTGGATCTCGACGCTGCAGCCGTCGTCGGTGTGGACGTACGACTCTTCGACCAGGGCCGCGCTGACGCACACGAGCACGGCCAGCGCGATCCACGCCCACGTCCGCCGTCTGGTCGACCGGCCCATTCTCAGGACGAGCGTAGCCCACGCCCTGGGTGATGTCCAGGGTGGCGGGTAAGACGGCTGTTCAGAGCTTGACGACCTTGTACCCGCCGCGGCGGCGGTCGTAGAGCCACCAGGCCGTGAAGACGACGATCAGGATGAGCGGCAAGATGGCCATGTAGCGCAGGGCCAGCCGCGGGCCCAGGCGGTCGTACATCCCGCCCAGGATCCAGGTGAAGATCGCGGCGGACAGGGTCCCCACGCCGCCGACGATGGCCAGGGCGAGGGCACCGCCTTCGGGGAACCGCTCGCTCGTCACGCCGAGCATCGTCGGCCAGAAGTAGCAGATGCCGATCGCGAAGACCGTTGCCGCCACGATCGCGGTGGCCGGGGAGTCCGCCACGCTGAGCCCGACGAGCCCGATCGCCGACATCGTGGCCGATCCGATCAGGAGACCGATCGGGGAGATGCGATGGACGAGGGGGCCCGCGAACCACCGTCCCACCGCCATGAGGCCGTTGATCCAGACGAGGACGAGGATGCCGCCCGCGGCCAGGCGCGCGGTGTTGGACAGGATGTAGGCGATCCACTGGTTCGTGGCCAGCTCGGTGGACGCGGTGAGGATCATGCAGAAGACGAGGACCAGGAAGAGAGGGCGCGCCACCGCCTTGTACATCGCCGCCGTGCTCACGCCCTGCTGGACGCGCTCCGTGGCCGGGAACTCCTGGCCCAGGAACAGCAGGCCGTAGAGGACGGTGGGCACGAGGATGAAGCCCATCTTCACGTGCCAGCCCGCGTGCAGGAGGGTGAGGGCATAGGCCACGAGCCCGCCGATCACGATGCCGCCCGGGAACCACACATGGAGGAGGTTCAGCTTCTCCGTCTTCTGGTCGGGGTAGATGGTGGCCGTGAGCGGGTTGACGAAGGCCTCCACGAGCCCGTTCCCGAGGCCCACGGCGAGGGTGCCCGCGAACAGCATCCAGAAGCCGGTGGCGAAGATGGTGAGGGCGACGCCCAGGACGTGCATCAGGAACGCGCACAGGGCGATCCGCTTCATCCCCAGCAGGTCCACGAGTTGGCCGCCGATGAAGATGGAGAGCGTGAACCCGTAGGCCCAGGCCCCGGCCGCCTTCCCCACGTCTTCATTGCTGAGAGAGAAGGCCGCGCCCAGGTCGCCCAGGATGTCCCCGCGGATGGCGAACGTCACCGCGGTGGCGATCAGGGCCATGCAACTGGCCACGAACAAACGGCGGCGGCGGGCCTCGGATATCGGCGCGTGCTCTACCAATGCGGTGCCTCCCCTCGCTAGGTGATCAGAAATGCGCGGCCATCTTGGCGCGCAGGAACGCGACGGATTCGCGCAGCTCGTCCATGCCGTTCTCGCCGTCTTCGATGGACACCCAGCCGTCGAATCCCTGGGCGCGCAGGGTGGAGAAGATGGCGTCGTAGTCGTTCAGCCCCTGGCCGATCACGCCGTGCTTGAGGTTGCGCGCGTAGCCGGTGGAGCCGTCCTGCGGCTTGAGGTCCTCGATCGTGCCACTCGTCAGGTAGCGGTCGGAGGCGTGCATGGTCACGACCCGCTCCTTGACCGCGGCCAGGACGGCCAGCGGGTCGTCCCCGGCCACGATCGCGTTGGAGGGATCGAAATTCACCCCGAACCACGGTGAGTCGATGCCACCGATCACTTCCAGGAACACGTCCAGCTTCTGCGCGAACTCGGGCTGGCGCCAGTAGCCGTCCTTGTAATGGTTCTCGATGTTGAGGACCACGCCGCGCGCGGCCGCCGTGTCCAGGAGCGAAGTGATGCACTCGACCGTCCAGCGCACGCCGTCCGCGCGCGAGACCTCGTCCCGGCGCTGGCCGGACAAGACGCGGCAGTACCGGCCCCCGAGAGTGGCGGTGACGTCGATCATCTGCCTCTCGCGCTCGACTTCGGCCCGCCGAGCCTCCGCGTCGGGCTGCGTGAAGTCCGGCGACGCGCACATCATGGGCGCCTCCAGCCCCGCCCGCGCCAGATGGGCGCGCACGCGCTCGAGGTAGGCGGGCTCGAAGCTCTCGAAGAACCCGGGGTACATCTCGACCCCGTCCACGTCGAGGGTGGCCGCGAGGTCGATCCACTCGAAGAGGGTCATGGTCTTCGTGACGCATAGCGCGTCCATGTAGCACTTCGGGAAGACGCTCAGCTTCGGCAGGGCCGCCTCACGGCTGCAGTACCGCCTTGACGTAGCGTCCGCTGTGCATCCCGTCGAACGAATCGCGCCAGCCGTCCAGCGCGGACACGCGGCTCACGATGGGCTCGAGGTTGATCTGCCCGGCCGCGAGCAGCTTCACCACCTGCTCCCAGTTCCGGAAGGTGTGGCTGAAGCTGCCTTGCAGGGTGATCGCCTTCAGCACGAGCGGATCGAGGGAGAAGCCGAGCGGCTGCGGCCCCCAGCCGACCTTCGTGACCTGGCCTCCCGGCCGCACCACGTCGAGCGCGGTCTTGAGCGCGATCGAGGTGCCGGTGGCGTCCACCACGAGGTCCGCGCCCAGGCCGTCCCCGAGCGTCCGGACCAGAGCGGCGAGATCCGTCGCCTCGAGATCGACGGCGTGCGTCACGCCCAGGGCGCGCGCCGCGGCCAGACGCGAGGCATCGGAGGCCATGCCGCCGACGATCAGGGTCCCCGCCCCGCTGATCCGCGCCATCTCCGCCGCGATGAGACCGATGGGGCCGGGCCCGAGCACGACCACCACGTCTCCCGGACGCACGCGGCTCTTGACCACGACCGCGTTGTAGCCGACGCAGCAGGGCTCGGTCAGGGCGGCCCGCTCGAAGGGCAACACGTCCGGGATGTGGTGCAGGCAACGCTCGGGCACGCGCACGAACTGAGCCATGGCCCCGTGCGTGCCGTAGCCGAAGCCCGCGCGCTGCGGGCAGAGGTTGTATTCGCCACTGCGGCAGTACAGGCAGCGCCCGCAGATGGAGGCGGCGGTCTCGGAGACCACGCGGTCGCCCTCCTTGAAGCCGCGCACACGGGCGCCGACGCGCGCGACCGTCCCCCCGAACTCGTGGCCGAGCACGACGGGCACGTTCACCGCCCAGCTCTGCTGGTTGTGGTACTGGTGGACATCGCTGCCGCATACGCTCACCGCGCCCACGCGCAGGAGGATGTCTTCGTCCCCGAGCTCGGGCACGGGCAGCTCGCGCAGCTCGACCGCGTGCGGCTTCAGGGCGTATTGGACGAGGCCCGTCATCACCTCGGTCATGCCCGGATCCTTCGCGTGATCTCGCTCAGCAGCCCCTTGAGATCTCCCTCCGCGACCTGGAACGCGTCCGCCTTGACGGTGAGGGGCGCGCCGAGCACCACCAGGGGCGCGCCCCGGCGCGGCATCGAGATCGCCTCCTCGATGGTCAGGCCGCCCACGGCCTGGACCGGGATGCGGACGGCGCGCACCACCGCGTCCAGCTCGTCGAGCGGGCTCAGGCGCCCGCGTCCGGCGGCGGCGGCGCCGTTCCTCTCGTCGAAGCCCGTGTGGTGGACGATGTAGTCCACGCCCAGGTCCTCCATCATCCGGCAGGCCGCGGGCTTGTCCTCGCAGGCCAGGTCGTCGCCCATGACTTTCACTCCGTGGTCGCGGCCGGCCTTGACCACGGCCTTGACCGTCTCCACGTGCGCGCGGCCCATCACCACGACGTGGGTGGCGCCCGCGCGCGCCATCATCTGCGCCTCCAGGTACCCTCCGTCCATCGTCTTGAGGTCGGCCACGATCGGATGGCTCGGGAACGCCGCGCGCAGTGCCTTCACGCCGTGGAGCCCTTCGGCGAGGAGCAGCGGCGTCCCCGCCTCCAGCCAGTCCACTCCCGCCTCCACGGCCACGCGCGCCGTCGCCAGCGCCTCGTCGAGATCGACGAGGTCGAGCGAGATCTGGACGACGGGCGGATGCCGGTCGGCGGCGGAGCCGGTCAAGACGCCGCATTCTGGGCCGGGCACGTCTCCGGCTGCAACGAGGCGGCTGGCCTACACTGGGGAGGCGATGAAGGAGCGCATCCTCACCGAGCGCCAGCGCGCCCTGCTGGCCGACGAGCGGCAAGTGCTCACGGACCTGCGGGCGGTGCTCGCCCGCCTGGACGTGGAGGCGGAGGACCAGGACATCCTTCAACGCTCGCTCCGTCAGCTCGACGAGCTGTTCCTCCTCGTGGTGGTAGGCGAGTTCAACGCGGGCAAGAGCGCGTTCATCAACGCCCTGCTGGGCCTGCGCGTGCTGGAAGAAGGGGTCACCCCCACGACCACCCGCATCGGCCTGCTCAAGTACGGACCGGCCGTGCTTCGGGAAGCCGACGCCGCGGGCCTGGACGTGATCACCGCGCCCGTGGAGATGCTCCGCGACATCAACATCGTGGACACGCCCGGCACGAACGCCGTCCGGCGCGAACACGAGGTGCTGACGCGGGAGTTCGTTCCCCGTTCGGACCTCGTCCTGTTCGTGACCTCCGCGGACCGGCCGTTCACGGAGAGCGAGCGGGCCTTCCTCGAGTCCATCCGGGACTGGGGCAAGAAGATCGTGGTGGCCGTCAACAAGATCGACATCCTGGAGAGCGAGGAGGACCTCGGCCGCGTGATCGCCTTCGTCTCCGAGAACGCGCGGGCGCTCCTCGGCCGCACGCCCGAGATCTACCCGGTGGCCGCGCGCCTGGCCCTGCGCGGGAAGACGGCCCCCGATGGGGCCGCCCTGGCCGCCAGCCGCTTCGAAGCGCTGGAGAGCTACGTGTCCGCCACGCTGGACGCGGAAGAACGAGTCCGCCTGAAGCTCCTGAACCCTCTCGGTGTGGGCCTCCGCCTGCTCGAAAAGCAGGTGGCGGTGGGCGAAGCGCGGCTCGACCTCTTGAAGGAGGACTTCGCGACGATCGAGACCATCGATCGCCAGCTCACGCTCTATCGAGAGGACCTCGCCCGCGACTTCCGTTTCCGGCTCTCCGACGTCGAGAAGGTGCTCCTGGAGTTCGAGCGCCGAGGCATGGAGTTCTTCGACGCGACGCTCCGGCTGGGCCGTATCTTCGACCTCATCAATCCGTCGAAGGTCAAGCGAGAGTTCGACAAGGACGTCGTGGCCGACCTGCCCAAAGTCGTGGAGCGGCGGGTGGAAGAGGCCATCGACTGGATGGTGGGCAGCGACGTCCGACAGTGGCAAGGTGTGATGGACCTGCTCGAGAAGCGGCGCCTGCAGCACGCGGACCGCATCGTGGGCCGCGTGGCCGGCGTGTTCGAGCACGACCGGGCCCGCCTGCTCGAGGGGGCGCGGCGCGAGTCGCAGCGCGCGGTGGAAGCGTACGACCACGACGCGGAATCGAGCCGGATGGCGGAGTCGGTCCAGGTGGCGGTAGCGGGGACGGCGGCGCTGCAGGTGGGCGCGCTCTCCCTGGGCACCATCGTCACCATGCTCGCGACCACGGCCATGGGCGACATCACCGGCCTCCTGGCCGCAGGCGCGCTGTCCGTCGTCGGCCTGCTCGTGCTGCCGGCGAAGCGCGGGAGGGCCAAACACGAGCTGCGCACGAAGGTGGAGGCCATGCGCCGGCGCCTCCTGGAGGCGCTCACCGCGCAGCTCGACCACGAGCTCGCTCACAGCCTGACCCGCATCCGGGAGGCGGTCGCTCCCTACACGCGCTTCGTGCGCTCCGAGCGGGAGCGGCTGACCGCCGCGAGCGAGGACTTCCGGCGCATCCGCTCGGGCCTGGAGCGCATCCGGATCGAGCTGGGCGGGGGCGGCTAGACCGGCGGGGCGCCCCCCTTGACATCATCTCCGAGCGGGACCAGCATGTCTGTTCGAACCAAGGGGGCTCCCGTGCGGCGCCTGCTGACCACAATCTTAGCGCTGTCGGCGTTGGTCCTCGTGCCGAGCGCGTTCGCCCAGACCCACGTCCCCCTGACCATCTCGGGCAACGAAGCCAGAGGCCATTTCGAGCTGCCGGGCAGCGTGGCCGGGGATCTGTCCATCACCTTCGAGGAAGTGGTGGGCTTGACCGAGGACGCGCTCGAGGTTTCCGCACGTCTCGTGAATCCCACCGACGGCGCGATCCTCTCGCGACTCCCGGGGCCGGGCGTCAGCGTGCCGGAAGCCTTCCCGGTGATGATCCGCATCGAGCCGACGGCGTCGAGCGCCCTGACCTTCGCGGGCGTCGTCTCCGTTTCGCTTCACACCCACAACCTCGTGCTGGTCGCCAACTCCCCTCTGGCCCTCTATTCGGGTGCCGCCGACGGTCCGCTGCACGACATCACCCGCTTCGTGGGCGTCGGCAGTTACCGCGCCGGGGGCTCCGGGGGCGGGTTCTCCGAGTTCATGATCGTCGCCGACACCCGTCCTCTCGACGTCGTCATCGCGGAGAAGTTCGAGGTTCTCGAGTCGAGTTTGAGTCAGGACCTTGCCCTTCGGAGCGAAGAGCTGGCGAGCCGCGGCGCCGACAGCCTGGCCGGCGCGCTCGCGCTCCGCCGCTTCGATTCGGTGGCGGAAGTACAGCGGCGGTTCCAGCAGGCCCGCAACCTCTACGTGGCGGGGGCCACCGTCTCGTCCATCGCCGAGGTCGTCAGCTTGATGGACTACGTCAAGTCAGTGAGCGGTGACGCCATCCCCGATGTCTATCGCGCCAACGATGACGCGATCGACCGGGTCAACATCGCCGGCCGGCGGCGCGCCGCCGCCGACACGCTGCGGTTCAGCTTGGTGAAGGCGGCCCTCCCCGGGTCCCCGCCTGCGCCCGAGCCGACGCCGACGCCGGCACCCGAGCCGACCCCAACTCCGACGCCGGCGCCCCCGCCGCCTTGACGTGAGCGATCTCGCATGCCCGCAAAGCTCACTCTCCATCCTCCGGAGCGGGCCTCCCGGTTCTTGATCCTTCGAGACGGCGAAACCCTGACCGTCGGTCGTGAGCCTGAAAGCGGACTGGTGCTGGAAGACCAGCGCGTATCGAAGCGGCACGCTCGCGTTCGCTGGAACGGCACGGGATGGTCTCTCGAGGACCTGGGGAGCAAGAACGGCACCTCGGTCAACGGCGTCGAGGCCACGGGGGCACCTCTGTCGGACGGGGACTGGATCAGCTTCGGGGGAATCCTGGGCCGTTTCGACACCATCGTGGAAGGCTCCATCTCGGCCCTGGAAGCGGACCGCCTGGCCCGGCTCAATACGTCCATCGAGATGCGCCGCCGGCTCAGCGCCGACCTCGAGCCCTTCGACTTCCTGCTTCGTTTCCTCGAGTCGGCCATCGAGGTCACGGGAACGGAGCGTGGCTTCGTCCTCTTGAGAGCGCCCGACGGGACGCTGCGCGTGGAGGTGGCGTCCGGCTTCTCAGCGGCCGACGTCGTGGGCGAGCGCTTTGCCGGGAGCGCGGGGGCGATCCAGCGCGTGCTCCAGACGGGCACCTCGGTCGTGGTGTCCAACGCCCAGACCGATGCGCTGCTGGGCAAGCGGCCGAGCGTGGTCGAGATGGCGCTCGGCACCCTGGCCTGCGTCCCCTTGCGCCAGGACGGCGAGATCGTGGGCATGATCTACGTGGACGGCCGGAAGCGCGCCGCGGGATTCGCCCAACTGGATCTCGAGATCCTCGAGTCCCTGGCCGAGCACGTCGCGATCGTCGTGGCCAGCCTGCGGCTGGACCGCAAGATGCAGACGCTCCTCCGCCGCTCGGCGATGGCACACGCGGCCCACTCGCCTGCCTTGCTGGAGGACCTGCAACGGCAGATCGTGGATTCAGTGAAGGCTCCGGCAATTTGACCCAGTGTCCATCGACAACCCAGGGTCCTCTCGGCCGCGTCCACCCGATACGGAAACCAGCGTCGACGTGTTTCGCCGGCTCCCCCCCGGCACGCTCGTCGGCGAGCGGTACCGGATCAAGGCCATCGTCGGCGTCGGCGGCATGGGAGTCGTCTATCGTGCGCATGACGAGGAGCTCGACCTCGACATCGCGCTGAAGGTCCTGAGACCCGACCTCGGGACGGATCCGGATTGGATCGACCGCTTCCGCCGCGAGCTCGTTCTGGCGCGGCAGGTGACCCACCGGAACGTCGTCCGGATCCACGACATCGGGGAGAGCGACGGGCTTCGCTACCTCACCATGCGGTACGTGGAGGGTCGATCGCTCCAAGCGGTCATGGACCAGGACGCGCCCCTGCCCGTGGAGCGGGCCGTCCACATCGTCCGGCAGATCGCCGAGGCCCTCCAGGACGCCCATGACGCCCGGGTCGTCCATCGCGACCTGAAGCCGGCGAACATACTGCTGGAGGCGGACGACGCCGCGTATGTCGCCGACTTCGGGGTCGCGCGCTCCCTGGACCGCGACCACCTGACGCGGGCGGGGGCGGTGGTCGGCACGCCCGCCTACCTCTCGCCGGAACAGGTCTGCGGCGAGCCCGTCGACGGACGCAGCGACATCTACGCGCTCGGCATCCTGTTCTACGAGATGCTCAGCGGGCAGCTCCCCTTCCACGGCGAATCCTCGGCCGAGATCCTCGCCCAGCGGATCACCGGGCACGTGCGCGACATCCGGGAGACGGGAATCCAGGTGCCGCCCTACGTCTGGGGCGTGATTTCGCGTTGCCTCGAACGCAGTCCCGCGCGTCGATACCAGACCGCCCGCGAGCTCGTCGCGGACCTGGACCGGAAGCAGGCGCCCCCCCCGCGCGCGCGGATGCCCCGCCGCGGGCTCGCCCTGGTGGTAGCGCTCGTCGCGGCCGGCGCGGCGTGGAGCGCCTTCCGCCGCGTTTCGGGCTTGCCCCTGCTGCCTCCGCGCTCCCTCCCCGCGCCCACGACCGCCGCTGCTCCCACCATCGCCCGGCACGTCGTGGCCGTGCTGCCTTTGATCGACGAGACACACGACACGGCCCTGGAATGGACCGGTACCGGCATGGCGGAGATGATCAGCGCGAAACTCTCGGAGACCCCGAGCCTGCGGGTGCTGGACGCGCTGCGCGTGCTGCGGACGCTGCGCGACCTGCAGCTGGCGTCAGGGCCGTTCGACGAGGGAGTGCTGCGGCGCCTCGCTCCGCTCCTCGAGGCCGACACCCTGGTGACGGGTACCGTCCGGGGAGCCGGGGACGCCGTACGCGTGGACCTGCGCCTCGTCTCCATCGAGCGGGGGGGCGCGCTGAATACGCGACACTTGAGCGCCGAGAGTGCCGACAAGGGCGCGCTCTTCCGCATGGCGGGGGATCTGGCGGAGCAGGTGCGGCGGGCGCTCGGAACAGAGCAATCCAGCCTCGAGAGCGCGCCGCCCGAGACCACTTCGCTGGCGGCGGCCCGCGCCTACGGCGAAGGCCGGGAGCGGATGCTGCGCGGGGATTACCTCGGGGCCGCGCCCGCCCTCGAGCTCGCCGTGGAAGCCGATCCCGGGTTCGCCACCGCGTTCGAGAGGCTCAGCGAGACGTACGAGAAGCTCGGCTACGACGACAAAGCACTGGCCTCCGCCGAGAGTGCGGCCCGGACCGTGGAGCCCGGAGAGACGCGGCTGCGCTACCGCGTCTCCGCGCGCCTGGCCATGCTGCGCGGGGATCCGGCCACGGCGGGAAAGAGCTACGCAGCGCTCGCCGCGCGCTACCCCAACGACCCGGAGATCCTGATCGACCTCGCCGCCGCCCAGGGGGCGGGGGGCGAGCTCACCAAGGCCGTCGAGAGCCTCGAGAAAGCCACCACCCTCGACCGCAACGATCCCCGGGGATGGTTCCTGCTGGGCAAGAACGCCATCCAGATGGGAGACGCCGCACGGGCCCTCAACGACTATCTCGTTCGCGCGCTCACTCTGCAGAACCAGCTGCACAGCGAATCCGGACAGGCGGAGACCCTGAACGCCATGGGCGTGGCCCACCACGAGCTCGGCCAATACGCCGAGGCCCTCGAGAAGTACTCGACGGCCGCCGCCATCCGGCGCCGTCTCGGCGATCAACGGGGTCTGGCCACGAGCCTGAAGAACCGGGCGCGGGTCTACGTAGCCATGGGCCGCTTCGGGGAGGCGGAGCCGGATCTGCGGCAGGCTCGGCTCATCTACGAGAAGATCGGCGACAAGAACGGGCTGGCCGGCGTCCTCGACGACCTCGGCGTCCTCCACGAGGGGCGCGGTGACTTCCTGCGCGCCCGCGCGTCCTACGAGGAAGCCCTGAAGATCCGGCGGGACCTGGGCGATGAGCGACAGCTGGCGCAGAGCTACGACAACGTGGGCTACGCCTTGTTCCTGGCCGGCCAATACGACGACGCGCTCGTCTACTCGCAGCAGGGCCTGGATGGCCGGCGGAAGGTCGGCGACAAGGGCGGGATCATCCTCTCCATGCAGAACCTGGGCTTCCTCCAGATGGCTCAGGGACGCTGGGGAGAAGCCTTCAAGTCCTTCATGGAGGCGCTCGAGCGCAGCCGGGAGATCGACTTCAAGAACGCGATGGCCGTGTCGTTCGGCAACCTCGGCGTGCTCCATCACTACGAGGGCCGCTATCGGGCCGCGCTCACTTCCTTCGACGAGGCCCTGGCCCTGCTGAAGCAGCTCGACGACAAGCGGGGCCTTTGCGAATTCACGCTGAAACAGGCGGCAGCCCTGCTCGACGTGGGCCGTCTCGACGCGGCCGGGGCCCGGCTCGATGCGGCCGAGGCCTGGCTGCGCGAGACGGGGAATCGCGAGCAATCCTCCGACTACTACGTCCTGCGCGGCGAATGGCATGCGCGCCGGGGGGAGAGCGAGGCCGCGCGGCGCGCCCTGGACCGGGGAGTCGAGCAAGCGGTAGCGAGCAAGGGTCGGGCGGCCATCGTGCGCGCTCGGCTCGCGCAGGCGACCGCCCTTCGCGATCCCGCCGCCGCCGCCCCCGCCCTGGCCGACATCGCGCGCGAGGCGGAGGCGCTGGGCGACGCCCTGCTGCGCATCCGCGCCGCGGAGGCGCTCGGCGAGGCGGAGCTCGCCCGCGGTCGCGCAAGCGCGGCCGCGGAATCCACCCGCCGCGCGCTGAAGGTGGCCGAGGGTTGCGGGTGGGAGGCCGGCCTCTATCGCCTGCACGCGCTGCTCGGTCGGGTCCTGGACAAGGAAGGCGCGATGGCGGCGGCGGACGAATATCGGGAGAGCGCCCGTCACATCGCGAAGGTCAGGGACGGGCTCGATCCCGACCTGCGTCGCTCCTTCGCCGAGATCCGCGCGGTGCAGGAGGTCGAAGCCTGGGTCTCTTCCCATCCGGGCGCGGTGGAGCCGGCGCCTCACGGCGGCACACCAAGGGAATCGGGCGCGTCCGATGGAGTCTGATCGCCGCGACCCCGGGACGGGTCTCGACGCCGTGCGCGAGATCACGCAGGAGATGGCCCGAATCAGCTCCGAGAACGCCCGGCTCCTGCAACGCCTCGGCGAGGGCGAGAAGCGGTTCCGCCTCATCTCCAAGGGGATCCTGCGCGTCCAGGAGGCCGAGCGGGGCCGGATCTCGCGCGAGCTCCACGACGGCGTCGGCCAGTCCCTGACCGCGCTCAAGATCCAGCTCCAGCTCCTGGAAGCGTCCGCGGCGAGGGAAGAGAGCGCGCTCTCTCCCCGCCTGGCGGAGCTGCGCGAGCTCGCGGACCGCTCGCTGCAGGAAGTGCGGCAGATCTCCCACCTCCTGCGCCCGCAAATGCTGGACGACCTGGGTCTCCTGCCCACCCTCCAGTGGCTGGTCCGCACCTTCCACAAGCGAACGGGCATCGAGGTCGAGCTCGTGGCGGAAGGGATCGAAGAGCGGATGGACCCCGATGTGGAGACGCTCGTCTTTCGCCTGGTCCAGGAAGCCTTGACGAACGTCGCGAAGCACGCCGCGGCGCCCACGGCCCGGGTCCACCTCCATCGCACGGCCGCGCAGCTGAGCCTGAAGGTCGCGGACAGCGGCGCCGGCTTCGACGTCGACGAGTTCCTGCTCTCGACGGACGAAGAACGCGGCTTTGGCCTGCGCGGGATTCGGGACCGCGTCCATCTCTTCGCGGGCCGGTTCACGGTGACGTCGCACCCGGGAGCGGGCACGACGCTCGACGTCGAAGTGCCGCTCGAACCGGAAGGCGGGGCTCGAGGCTGATGCCCCGCCTGCGGATCCTCCTGGCCGACGACCATACGATCGTGCGTCAGGGCCTGGTGAGCATCCTGAAGGCGGCGGGGGAATTCGAGGTGGTGGCGGAGGCCGCGGACGGGAGCGAGGCCGTCGACAAGGCGGTGGAGACGAGGCCGGACGTCGTCGTTCTCGACATCACGATGCCGCGCCTGAATGGCCTGGAAGCCGCGCGTCGCATCCACAAGGCCCTTCCCGCGAGCCGCATCCTGATCCTCACCATGCACGAGCAGGAGGAATACGTTCTGAAGATGGTGCGTGCGGGCGCCTCCGGGTACCTGGTAAAGGACGGCGCGGCCACGGAGCTGGTGGCCGCCCTGCGAGCGCTGGGCGCGGGCAAGGGGTATTTCGGCCCCCAGGCCTCCAAGGCCCTGGCCGAGGTCTACCAGGGGAACAAGCCGATGGCCGAGGATCCCTACTCCCGGTTGACGGAGCGGGAGCGGGAAGTCTTTCAGCTGCTCGTGGAGGGCCGCACCAACGCCCAGGTGGCGGACATCCTCAGCATCAGCTTCAAGACGGTGGACAACCATCGCACCCACCTCATGGAGAAGCTGGGCGTGCACAGCACCGTCGAGCTCCTCCGCTTCGCCGCCCGGAACGGCCTTCTGTCCTGATCCAGGGCCCCACTCGGGGCGCGAGGCGGGGTGGAGGCCGGGCAAGAATGAGGAGGATGGCCCTCCACAATGAGGGGAGTCCCTCATGGCTCCCGCCCGTGCCCCGACGCTAGGATCGATGCGTGACGTCCCTCCCTCGTTGGCGCCAGCGGGTCTCCCTTCTCCGTTGGCGCCCACGGGCGTCCTTGACGGAGGCGGCGGCCGCGAGCGGCCGACGAACGGGCGATGGCGGCGCCGCCTCCGGAAGGGCGGACTTGGAAATGGGCCTTCTCGACCTGGCCGAGCGATATGCACAGGCCCTGCAGGAGTATTGCGCCGACCCGGATGAAGCCGCTCTGTTCCGGGCCTATGAGCTCGGCTGCCGGGCGGCCGCGGCCGGCTTCGGCGTGCTCGACCTCGTCGCGGTGCACCAGGACGTGCTGATGGCAGCCCTGCGCCACGTCCGCGCCGTCCGCGAGAGCGCGCTCGTCGTGGAACGCGCCGGCGAGCTGTTTGCGGAGTGCGCGGCCCCGTTCGAGCTGACGCGCCGTGTCTATCAGGACCGCGCGGTTGCGGTCGCACCCTCCCGGAAGCCGCGGGACTGAAGAGCGGCCCCGAGAAGGGGCATTCCACCCGGGAGGCCGCTCGTTGCCGCGGCCCGACCTTCCACCTAGACTCCCAGGATGTCTCGGCGTCGGCGCCGGCCGTGATGCGTCTGGCCCTGCTGGCCCTGTCGGTCTCCACCGTGGCTCCCCTCTTCGCGGAGCCGCCGCCGGTCCTGCCCGCGGAAACGCTGCTCGATCGGGCGATCCTCAAGGCGCTCGACGAAGAGCTGTCCGGCGTCGCGGCCAAGGACCACGTCACGCGCCTGACCCAGCTCCACCGCGTGCCCGCGTCGCCGGGCTTCCACGAGGCCGTCGAATACGTGATGGCCCGGGCTCGCGCCTACGGCCTGAGCGACGTGCACGTGGAGACCTTCCCCGGCGACGGCACCACGTATTTCGGAACCCTCCGCGGCAATCGCGGGTGGCGAGTCGAAGGCGGTTCTCTCGACGAGGTGAGCCCGCGCTCGCGCCGCATCACCTCCGCCGACGACGTGCGCCTGGCCGTGGCCGACAACAGCGAGAGCGCGGACGTGACCGCGGAGCTCGTGGACGTGGGGAGCGGAGGGCGGGCCGCCGACTACGAAGGGAAGGACGTCCGCGGCCGCCTCGTCCTGTGCGACGCGACGCCCTCCGCGTGCCACCGGCAGGCGGTGGAGCAGCGAGGCGCGGCGGGTCTCGTCAGCTACGCCGCGAACCAGGTGAGCGCGTGGTGGCGGGACGACCAGGACCTCGTGCGCTGGGGCCATCTGGACGCCCGCGGCCGGCGCAACACGTTCGCGATCATGGTCTCGCTACGGGAAGCGCGCGCCTTCCAGCAGCGCCTGGGCCAGGGCGAGCGCATCACGCTCCACGCCGTCGTGCGCGCCCGCAACGACGACACGCTGCCCTACGAGACGCTCGTCGCGACCCTGCCCGGCACGGACGCCGCCGCCGGCGAGATCGTCTTCAGCTGCCATCTCGACCACGAGAAGCCGGGGGCCAACGACAACGCGAGCGGGTGCGCGGCCAACCTGGAGATCGCACGAACCCTCAGGGCCCTCGTGGAATCCAAGCGGATTCCGCCGCCGCGGCGGACGATCCGGTTCGTCTGGCCGTCGGAGATGACGGGCACGATCGCGTACCTCGTGAAGTATCCGGAGATCGCGTCGCGGATCCGCGCGGCCGTGCACCTGGACATGGTGGGCGGCGATCCCTTCCTGACGAAGTCGATCCTGCACGTGACGCGGTCGCCCTGGTCCATCGCGACCGTGACCGACGACGTCGAGGAGGTGTTCGGACGCTACGTGATCGACGGCGCCGCCCGCGCCGCCGGGGACGGGGACATGGCGCACGCGGTGCGCTCGCCCGGGGGATCCAAGGACGCCTTCTGGGCCGACGTCACGCCGTACGAGAGCGGCAGCGACCACTGGATCTACCAGGAGGGGGGCTTCGCGATCCCGTCGATCTACCTGCGGGACCACCCGGACATCTACATCCACACCACCGGAGACGTGCCCGACCACATCGAGCCGACCAAGATCAAGCGCTCCGCGTTCATCGCCGCCGCCAGCGGCTACTACCTGGCCACGGTGCCGGACGGGGGCGCCGCCCTCCTTCGCCTGAGCCATGCGAACGCCTATGCGAGACTCGCGGAAGAGGGGCGCCGTGCGGCGGCGGCGGCCGCGGAGGGCCGCAGTGCCGATGCCGCCCGCATCGTGACGGAGGCGACACGGCGGGAGCAGCGGCGGTTGCGGTCGGTCTCGCGCTTCGGCGAAGGCCAGGACCGGATGATCGACCGTCTCCAGGCGAGCCTGGATGCGGCGGCCAAGGGCCTCCTGGATTCGCTTCCGCCCGGGCGCACGGCTTCCTCGCCAGGGCGCGCCGACGCCCGGGTCCCCGTGCGCAATCCGGCGGTCAAGGGGCCGCTCTCTCCGAGCGATGATTGGGTGATGGAGAAGGCAGGGCGGGAGGCGGCCTCGATTGCCATCACCCGCGTCCCTCGGACCGATGACGTGACCTACGAGATCGTGAACTTCATCGACGGCACGCGCACGGTGGCGGACATCCGGGACGCGGTCAGCGCCGAGTTCGAGCCGCTCGAGCCGGCGGCCGTCTCCGAATACATCGACGTCCTGGCCAAGGCGGGAGCGGTCACGTTCCGGCCGTGAGCGCTCCCGACGCGGCGGCCGAATACTGGCGCCGGGGCCTCGAGGCCCAGATGAGCGGAGACCTCGAGGCCGCGATCGAGCTCTATCAGCGGTCGATCGCCGCCTGCCCCACCGCGGAGGCCCACACCTTCCTCGGCTGGACCTATTCGTTCCAGGGACGGCTGGAGGACGCGATCGAGGAGTGCCAGAAGGCCATCGCCGTGGACCCGACCTTCGGCAACCCCTACAACGACATCGGCGCTTACCTCATCGAGATGGGACGGCTCGACGACGCCATCCCCTGGCTCGAGCGCGCCACCCGCGCCTCGCGTTACGCATCGCCCGAGTTTCCCCGGCTCAACCTTGGCCGCGTCTATCTGGCCAAGGAAATGTACTCGCGCGCCCTCCAGGAATTCGGTGCGGTGCTGGACCTGCGGCCCGACCACCGGCCGGCCCAGCAGGCGGTGGCGGCCATCCGGCGCAAGCTCAACTAGCCTCCCGCCGGATGGACGGTCCGACGAACTAGGCCGCCATCGCGAGATCGCGCGGCTCCAGGGCCAGAGCGAGCACCTGGTCCACGGATCCCACGATGTGGAAGCGCATGCGGTCGCGCACCTCGGCCGGCACGTCGTCGAGATCGGGCGCGTTGCGCTCGGGCACGATGACCTCGGTGAGGCCGGCGGCGTGCGCGGCCAGTACCTTCTGCTTGAGCCCGCCGATCGGCAGCACGCGGCCCTGCAGCGTGACCTCGCCCGTCATGCCGATCGTGCTCTTGACCGGCCGCTGCGTGAGCAGGGAGGCAATGGCCGTGACCATGGTGATGCCCGCGCTCGGCCCGTCCTTCGGGGTCGCCCCCGCCGGCACGTGGACGTGCACCTCCCGGCCGTCCAGGGCGTGGTCGTCGATGCCCAGCGCGGACGCATGGCTCTTCACGTAGGTGAGGGCGATGCGCGCCGACTCCTTCATGACGTCGCCGAGCTGGCCCGTGAGCACGAGCTTGCCGTCGCCCGTCATGGAGGCGGCTTCGACGAAGAGGACGTCTCCGCCCGCCCCCGTCACGGCGAGACCGGTGGCCACACCGGGCGTGGCCGTCCGGATGGCCGCCTCGCGGAACACCTTGGCCCGCCCGAGGGCCTCGCGCACCGCGGACGCGTCGATGGCGAGGGGCGTGGACGGAGCCAGGGACGCGATGCGGGTGGCCGCCTTACGGAGCAGCGTGCCGAGCTCGCGCTCGAGCTGCCGCACTCCCGCCTCCCGCGTGTAGTCCATCACGACCAGACGCAGGACGGAGTCGTCGGCCGTGACTTCACCGGCCCGCAGCCCGTTGCGCTCCAGCTGCCGGGGCCAGAGGTGCGTGCGCGCGATTCCGACCTTCTCCTCGGTCGTGTAGCCGTCGAACCGGATGACCTCCATCCGGTCGAAGAGCGCGGCCGGGATCGTGTCGGCCACGTTCGCGGTGGCGACGAAGAGCACCTGCGAGAGGTCGAGCTCGACGTCCAGGTAATGATCGCGGAAGGCGTGGTTCTGCGCGGGGTCGAGGACCTCGAGCAGCGCCGCCGACGGGTCGCCTCGCCAGTCCGCCCCGATCTTGTCCACCTCGTCGAGCATGATCACGGGGTTCATGGTCCCGGCGTCGCGCAGGGCGCGTACGAGGCGCCCGGGCAGCGCGCCCACGTAGGTGCGCCGGTGGCCGCGGATCTCGGCCTCGTCGCGCACGCCGCCCAGCGACATGCGGACGAACTGCCGGCCGGTGGCCCGGGCGATGGACTCGCCGATGGAGGTCTTCCCGGTTCCGGGCGGTCCGATCAAGGTGAGGATGACCCCCGAGCGGCGGTTCTCGGTGAGGCCGCGCTCGGAGCGCAGCTTGCGCACGGCCAGGTATTCCGTGATGCGCCGCTTCACGTCGTCGAGACCTTCGTGGTCGGCGTCGAGGACCTCCCGCGCGTGCACGGGATCGAGGCGCTCCTCGGAGCGCTTGTCCCAGGGCACGGCCAAGAGCCAGTCCAGGTACGTCCGGATCATCGACGACTCGGCGTTCGACTCGCCCATGCGCTCGAAGCGGTCGAGCTCGCGCTCGGCTTGCGAGCGCACCGCCTCCGGCATGTTCGCGGCCGCGATCTTCTGCCGGTATTCGTCGGCCAGGGAGCCGTCGTTCTCGCCGAGCTCCTTGCGGATGGCGTCCATCTGCTTTCGAAGGAAGTACTCGCGCTGCTGCTTCTGGGCGCCGTCGTCCACGTCGTCCTTGATGCGCTTGCGCACCTGGAGCTCCGCCATGCGCTCGCGCTGGAAGGCGATGGCGAGCTTGAGGCGGTCGACCACGTCCAGGGTCTCCAGGAGCTCGCGCTTCTGGGCGAACGTCAGGTCCGGGCTGTAGCCGGCGGTGTCGGCCAGCGCACCCGGCTCGGTGATGGAGCGCACGAAGGCGCGGATCCGGCCGTCGTCGCCGCGCATTTCGAGGATTTCGTCCACCACCGCCCGGTACTCGCGCTCCAGCTCACGCGTGAGGGCCGGCGCGGGCGCCACGTCCGGCCGCGCTTCGAACCCGACCCGGAGCACGCCGTGTTCGTCCTCCGCCGCCGCGCCGGGGATGGCGCGGTGCAGCGGCATCAACGACGCCGCGAAGCCGCGCCCGGCCAGCCGCAGCCGCTCGGACACTTCCGCCACCACCCCCACCTTCGCGTACGCCTCTTCCTGCCGGGGCACGAGCAGGACCTTGGTGTCCGTCCCCACGTCCACGGGCAGGGTCACCGCCATGCCCGGGAAGGCCACCGTGTCGTCCAAAGGGATCAATCGCAACCTATCCATGCTCGCAAGATAGGGACGATACTTTAGTTTGTCAACTATCCAGGATGTCAATTATAATGAAGGTCCATGAAGGGCGAGGAGGGGGACGCTTGCCGGGCCTGGCAGCTCCTGATGCGGTTCTTCTTCACGCAGAGGGGCCAGCTGCCCTCCTGGGGAGCGGAGTTCGGGCTCTCCCCCGTGCAGTGCCACGTCCTGCACCTCGTCGAGCCGGGCCGGCCCCTCGCCATGAGCCGGCTGGCCGCAACCCTGTCCTGTGACGCCTCGAACGTGACGGGCCTGGTGGACCGCTTGGAGGCCCGGGGTCTCCTCGTGCGCCGGCCCTCGCCCGACGACCGCCGGGTGAAGGTCATCGATCTCACGCCCACGGGCTCGCGCCTTCGGGCGCAGCTGCTCCGGCGCATGACCGGCCAGGCCGTGCCCCTGTCGCGGCTGTCCGCGCCCGAGCGGCGGGCCCTGGTGCGGATGCTGGAGCGGCTGGTCGAGGAAGAGACGGACTGACCGCCCGCTTCAGGCCATGGCGGGACGCCGGTTCCGGCCCGCGACCGCAGCCGCCAGCGCCCCGAGCAGCGCGCCCGCGGCCATCGTGAACCAGATCCAGATCGTCATCTGGGGCAAGAGTCCGATGACCACCCACTTGGCGAGCGTGCTCATGGCCGGGAAGTCCGGCGGCGCCACGTCGTAGTGGGTGCCCCAGTTGCCGAACATGGCCGCCAGCATCACGAGGGCGACGGGGATGCGCGCGGCGAGGCCGTAGGCCAGGAGCACCCGGCCGAGGGCGGGCCAGCCGCGGTAGGCGATCGCCGCCCCGACGATCGAGAGGACGACGAACACGCCGAGCAGCGTCAAGCTCTGCTGTGACATGCCGAGCTTGACCGCGGTGAACCCGCCGGCGGGCATGATCAAGAAACCGAGCAGGGCGAACCCGGCCGCGCGGCCGGTGGCGCCGGCGAGGCCGGCGCGGGCGAGCTTCAGCCCGAAGTAGATGCCGAAGACGGGGACGAGCCAGGCGATGCCGACGATGGCGCCGCCGCCTCCGGCCTCCGGGTTGAAGAGGGCCTTCGACCAGTGCAGCAGCTCGCCTGTGAGGCGGAGGAGAGTCACGCCCAGGGTGATGAGCGCCGGGACCAGGATCAGCTTGCGCGTCTCGACTTCGTTTGCCACTGCAGTCTCCTCGTCAGTTGGCTCCGCGCGCCACGCGGGCCCGGATCTTCGGGCTCGCGAGCTCGCGGAGGGCGTCTTTTCCAACCCATCGGCACGACGGCTCTTCCGACTCGGCCAGGCGCTTCGCGCTGGCCAGCGCGGCCGCGTGAACGGTCCGGCTCCGCTTCCCTACCGTGCGCAGCGCCCAGTTCACGCCCTTCTTCACGAAGTTGCGCTCGTCGCGCGCCCCCTTCTCGATCAGGGGAAGCAGGGCGACGAACCGGGCGTCCGGCGCCGTCTTGTCGCGCAGCACCAGCGACGCCATCAGGGCGAAACCCCCGCGCTTGACGAACTCGCGCGGCGAGCGCGCCCACTGGCGGGATTTCTCCCAGGCCGCGGGCACGCGCGCGAACAGGTGGAAACACACGGTGTCGGTCACGGCCCAGCTGTCGAAGGCCGAGGCCCAGGCGTTCATCTGCTTGCCCGTCACCCGAGCCGGCTCGTCCACGAGGGCGGCGAGAAGCCGGGCCTCGTAACGTCCGGTCTTCCACAGCGCCGCCGCCAAGGCGTGATCCTTGCCCAATCGCTTGGCGAAGGCCAGCAGCGCCCCCATGGGCACCCCGAACGCGCCGTCGCTGGGGATGCCGTAGCGGGCCATCGCGTCCACGCCGCGGCGGCTCCCCGTCTTGGCCAGCCAGGCCAGGACGTCGTCGGCGTCCATGGTGACGGCGGTGGCGCGGGCCACGATCACTTGGCCGAGGCCAGGTGCTCCGCGAGCTTGTCGTAGCTCTCCGCGACGCCGGTCGCCATCGGTCCCGCGAGGACGCCGTCGCGCGCTTCCTTCGATTCGTAGAGCACCGTCATCGTGACCGTCGTGCGGCCGCCCTTCTCCACGAAGGCGGTCGTGTCCACCGCTTCGCCCGGGTACCAGGAGTCGTCGAACTTCTCGGTGGCCACGACGCGCTCGGGGGCGACGATTTCGCGGAAGACGCCGCCCATCCCCATGTCGTTGCCCTTGGGTCCCCGCCAGACGTAACGATACTTTCCCCCGACCCTCAGGTCGACCTCGCAGACCGGCATCGTCCAGCCCGCGCGCACGCCGAGCCAGCGCCGGATCAGCTCGGGCTTCGTGAAGGCGTCGAAGACGAGGCGGCGCGGCGCGTCGAACGTCCGTATCATCGCGATCTCGCGGTCCGACGGCGTCGTGATCTCCAGCTTTGCGGCGACCTTCATGTGATCTCCTATCGCTTGGTGCGTCGCGGCTTCCGGCGTTTCGCCTTGAGCTCTTCGAGCAGCGCGTCCAGGTGCTCGTACGAGGCCTCCCAGAACTTGCGGTAGTCCTCGAGCCACTCATTCGCTTCCGCGAGGGGCGCGGCCTCGAGGCGGCGCGGGCGGCGCTGGGCATCACGTCCCTGGGAGATGAGGCCCGCCTTCTCGAGCACCTTGAGGTGCTTCGAGATCGCGGGCTGGCTCATCGCGAAGGGCTCGGCCAGCTCGTTGACGGAGGCCTCGCCCGTGGCGAGGCGGGCCAGGATCGCGCGCCGCGTGGGATCGGCGAGAGCGGCGAACGTGGCGTCCAGGCCCTGGGCCGTGCCTCCGATCGAATAACCACTCGGTTCCATAACCAATATGGAATATAGGATCGACACCGGCGGCTGTCAAGCCGAAATGACGGCGCGTCCGGTCCCGGGTCTACTTCAGGTACTTGTTGAACCAGCCGACCGTTCGCTCCCAGGCGAGCTTCGCCGCCGCCTCGTCGTAGCGCGGCGTCGTGTCGTTGTGGAAGCCGTGGTTCGCGCCCGGATAGACGTACCCTTCGTAGCGCACGTTCGCGGCCTTGAGCGCCGCCTCGTACGCGGGCCAGCCGTCCACCAGCCTCTTGTCGAGCTCGCCGTGATGGACGAGGACGGCGGCCTTGATCTTGGGCACGTCCTCCACGGGCGGCGCCGAGCCGTAGAAGGGCACGGCCGCGCTGAGGTCCGCGCCCATGCGCACGGCCAGCGTGTTCGCGATCCCTCCGCCGAAGCAGAAGCCGACCACGCCGAGCTTGCCCGTGCTCTCGGGCCGCGCGCGCAGCCATTTGGCCGCGGCCACGAAGTCTTCCGTCATCTTGGCCCGGTCGACCTTCTGGAAGAGGGCGCCGCCTTCCTCGTTGTTGCCGGGATAGCCGCCCAAGGACGTGAGGCCGTCCGGAGCGAAGGCCATGAAGTTCTCCGTGCCCAGCCGCCGGGCCACGTCTTCGATGTAGGGGTTGAGCCCGCGGTTCTCGTGCACGACGAGCACGACCGGAACCTTGTCCTTCGCGCTGGTCTTGGCCGGCCGCACGAGGTAGCCCTTGATCGAGCCGTTGCCGTCGGGCGACGGCACGGTCGCGTACTCCGCGGTGATCCGCTTGTCGTCCTTGGCCACCTGCTCCGCCCAGGCGTAGTTGGGGGCGAGGGCCTCGAAGAGCGCCGTCGCGGTCAGGCCGCCCACGACGTACTTGCTGCAGCGGTCGATGAACGTCCGGCGGTCCATGTTGCCGTGGACGTACAGGTCGAGGTCGTCGAGCAGCTCGGGGGGAAAGTCCGACGCTTTCATACGTTCCATGGCAGACACTCCTTTGAGGAAGCCTACACCGGCCGAGGATGAGATGATGCGCCCGTGCTTGCCTCTCTTGTCCTTCTCCTTCTTGCCGGCGCCGCGCCCGTCATCGATCCTGAAACGGCGACTTCCGTCCGCTTGAAGGGACTCGTCGCGGACCGGGACCCGGGGCTGGCCGTGCTCGTGCGGAGGAACGGCCGAACCGTCTTCGCGCGCGGTTACGGCGTGGGCGACCTGCGGACGCGCACGCCGATCGACGTCCGCACGAGCTTCCGGCTCGCCTCGGTGACGAAGCAGATGACGGCGGCGGCGATCATGTTGCTCGTTCGCGAAGGACGGCTACGTTACGAGGACACGTTGACCCGGGTCCTTCCCGGCTTCCCCGCGTACGGAAGCGGCGTGACGATCCGCCACCTGCTGACCCACACCTCCGGCCTGCCCGACTACGAAACGCTGATGGACGCCGCCGAGAAAGAGAAGGGGCCGATGTGGACCCCGGAGCGCCAGATCCGCGACGACGAAGTCCTGGCCCTGCTCCAGAAGGAGACGCACGACCTCTTCGCGCCCGGCACGAGCTGGGCGTACAGCAACTCCGGCTACGTGATCCTCGGCCTCGTCGCGGCCCGCGCCGCGGACAAGCCCTTCGGTGACGTCCTGCGCGAGCGGATCTTCGGGCCGCTCGGAATGACGCGCACGCTCGCCTACGAAAAGGGCAGGAACGACGTCGCGGACCGTGCCTACGGCCACACGAAGGAGGCCGCGGGGTTCCGGGAGACCGACCAGAGCTCGACTTCGGCCACGCTCGGGGATGGGGGCGTCTACTCGTGCCTGGACGACCTCGCGAAGTGGGACGAGGCGCTGCGCACGAACGCCCTCCTCTCCAAGGCGGAGATGACGCCCGCGCTCACGCCGGTACGCCTGGGCGACGGATCGGAGCCGCACTGGCCGAAAGCGGATCAAGGTGGCGACAATCTCTTTCCGGGACGGCCGGTCTCGTACGGCTTCGGATGGTTCCTCGATCCCGCGGGAGGACGACCGCGCATGTGGCATCACGGTGAGACAATGGGCTTCCGATCGATCGTCGAGCGCTTCCCGGCGGACGGGGTCACGGTCGTAGTTCTCGCGAACCGGGACGACGTCGATCTGAAGTCGCTCGCACTCGAATTGGCCGAGGGAGAGCTCGACCGCGGCATTCGGCCCTGAAGAGCGCGCCACCTACTCCGCGGGCTTCTCCTTCAGGTCGGGCTGCGTGTACGACCAGTGGGAGTGGATGATCCTCCACTGTCCCGAGATACGCTGGTACACCTCGGTCGAGTTCCAGCGGACGTCGCCCTTGGGGCCGTCGCCGAGCCGGGCCCCGTGACTGATCAAGTTGAAGGTCAGCACGGCGATGTCTCCCTGCTGCTGGACCTTCGCGTCGATCATCTCCGCGCGCTCCACGTGGATCTTTCCCTTGAACGGATCGATGAGCGCGTGCAGCGCATGGATGCCGTCGAGGCGCTTGGCCAGCGTCGGATCGAAATAGGTCGTACTCGGCGCCATGATCTCGAAATATCCGCCGGGGTCGCCCTTCCCCCACCGCGCCAGGGCGTTCTGCTCCCTCGCGATGATCACCGGGGCGGCGTCACCGCTCGAGCTCGTGCGGCCTTCGGCACCGGCCACCTGGCTCAGCAAGACCGCGGCCAGAACAAGTCGCATCATTCCAGCTCCAATGTCCGTTTGAACTCGGCCCGGTTGATGAGCGATCGCAGCGCGGCCACGAAATCCGGCGGCTCCAGGAACGGATGGTCACGATGAATCTCGCCATAGGCCGCGTCGAGCGCATCCAGCTCGTCGGATTTCTTCTCGGCGACCTCGCGGACCCGGGTCACCCGGTCGCGTGCGAACAGGAGCTTCGCGGGATCGAGATAGCCGGCGCGGGCGAACCCGTGCGTCTTCTTGGCGCAGCGGCAGGGATTGGCCACGTTGACGAGCCCGCACTGGTCCTGCATGAACGAATGCAGGTCCCGCCGGGCGCGCGCGAGCTTCTGCCGGAAGTTCGTCCGGCTGATCTCGAGGAGCTCGGCGCCGATGGCGTCGGTGACGCCGAAGATCTCCCCGAGCACGTAGATCAGCCGCTGATCGCGATCCAGGCACAACAACATTCCCGTCGTGCACCCGATTCGGGCTTCATCGACCAGCAGCTTCAGGTCGGCCGGAACCGTGCCCGGGTCGGGCAAGTCCATGTCCGGCGTGGCGTCGAGGCTGTCGCCGTAGCGGCGGAACGTCCAGCCCGCGCCTTCCGCCCGGCCGCGCTTCAGGTTCAGGATGTGATTGACCACGAGACGGTACAGCCAGGTCGAGAAGCGGCTTCGGCCTTCGAACGTCGATAGCTTCGTGATCACCTTGATCAGGATCTCCTGCGTGGCATCTTCGGCGTCTTCCGGCAGGTAGACCATCCGCAGCGCGATGTTGTAGATCCAGCCCTGATGCCGGGTGATCAGCTGCTCGAGCGCCTCGCGGTGGCCGCCCTGGGCGCGCCGGACCAGCTCGCGGTCTTCTGAGTCGGCATCGGGGGCGTCCGTGAGTGGATTGCGCATTTCGCCTTCTGCAGATTTGGACACCTGGGCGCGGACAGTGTGACAACGGGCGCCGCCGGCGGCAATCGTCGGGGCGAGCTACGGATGTAAGCTTCGCGGGGAATGAAGGGATTGGCCTGGGTCCGCCGCCTCTCCGTGGTCGCCGGGGTCTCGATCGCCGTCCTGGCCGCGGCCTTCCTCGCGCTGGGCCTCCTTCCCATCGAAGCCGACGCCCCTCCCGCCGGTGTCGTCTCCAACACGCCGGGCGACGGCGGCCTGCGCCGGCCCTTCCCGAAGATGGCAGTGCGCCCCGGCAACGAGTTGACGGACGAGCGCGTGGCCCTCGGCCGCCTGCTCTATTTCGATCCCGTCCTCTCCGGCGGGAACGACGTCTCCTGCGCGACCTGCCACCATCCCGATCTCGGTCTCACCGACGGCCGCGGGCTCAGCATGGGCAAGGGCGGCAAGGGTCTGGGCCCGGATCGCGAGGGCGGGACCTCGATCCGGCGCGGCGCGCCCACCGTGTGGAACGCCGCCTTCAACGCTCGGCAGTTCTGGGACGGACGCGCGAAGGACCTCGAGGACCAGGCCCACTTCCCCATCACGTCCGCGGATGAGATGGACCAGAACCCGGACGAGCTGGTGCGCGAGCTGCGGAAGATCCCCGAATACGTGCGGCTCTTCGACGCCGCGTACGGCGGAAGGGAAGGGTCCGCGGTCACGTTCGACAACGTGACGAGGGCCGTCGCTGATTTCGAGCGGACGCTCGTCTCGGACGCTTCCCCCTTCGACCGCTATCGCCTCGGCGACGCGACCGCGCTCGGTCCCGCGGAGCGGCGCGGCCTCGTCCTCTTCCGCTCGCTCAAGACACGTTGCTTCGAGTGCCACGGGTTCCCGACCCTCGCCAACCCCGACTTCAAGGTCATCGGCGTCCCCGACCTGCCCGGCCAGAAGGCGGACCGGGGCCGCGCGGAGGCGGGCGGCGGTCCCGCCTACGAGCGCGCCTTCAAGGTCCCCACCCTGCGCAACGTGGCTCTCACCGCGCCGTACATGCACAACGGCCGCTTCAAGACGCTCGCGGAGGTGCTCGCGTTCTACGCCAAGGGCGGCGGCAAGGGAGAAGGCCTCGAGCTCGCGAACCTCGACGACAAGATCCGCGTGTTCTCACTGAGCACCGCGGAGCAGCAGGATCTGATCGCGTTCCTGAACGCGCTGACCGACGAGACACGCCGCCCGCAGATTCCGGAGCGGGTCCCCTCGGGCCTGCCCGTGATCGCGCACCGTGACCCCAAGGCGACTCGCATTCCGGCCGCGGCCCCTGGCCAGGCTCCCGCCGCTCCAGCCCTTTCCGCTCCGCGCACGATCGCCGTGAAATCAGGCGGATCGATTCAAGACGCCGTGGACGCGGCCCGGCCCGGCGACACGGTCGAGGTCGAGCCCGGGACCTATCACCAGAGCGTGCTCGTGGACGTGGACCGCATCACGCTGCGGGGCCTCGTGAAGGGCAGCCAGCGCGCGGTCCTCGACGGCGAGGGCGCGCTGACCGACGCCGTGATCGCGTCCGGCCACGGATTCACGATCGAGGGCTTCGCCCTTCGCGACTACACGAGCAACGGGATCACCGTGCACGGCGCCACCGGCGTGGTCTTCCGCGACCTCGTGGTGGACCGCACCGGCCTCTACGGGGTCTACCCCGTGGAGTGCAAGGACGTGCTCGTGGAGCGCGTCGTGGTCACGGGCGCGAAGGACGCCGCGATCTACGTCGGGCAGTCCGCGGACATCGTCGTGCGGAAGAGCGAGGTCCACGACAACGTGACCGGCATCGAGATCGAGAACTCCACGAACGCGCTCGTCGAGGACAACGAGGCCCACCACAACACGGGCGGCATCCTCGTGTTCCTCCTCCCCAACAACCCCTCGAAGGTGGGCCACGACACGCGGGTGCTGCGCAACCGCGTCATCGCCAACAACCACCCGAACTTCGGCGACCCCACCGCCATCGTCAGCAAGGTGCCCGCGGGGACCGGCATCTTCATCATGGGCGCGGACCGGACCGAGGTGGCGGGCAACGAGATCCGCGGCAACGATTCGGTCGGCGTCGCCGTGATCAGCCTGGCCATGGCCTTCCCTCCGGGCGCGACCTTCGACGTCGGGCCGATCCCCGAGGACAACCGGATCCACGACAACGTCCTCGCGGACAACGGGCGCCACCCCTCTCCCGCGGTGAAGGAAATCGCGGGCCGCGGCGTCGACCTCCTTTGGGACGGGAGCGGCTGGACGAACTCATGGGACCAGCCCGGGGCCACCCGCTTCCCCATGCTCCTTCCCGACCGCTCCTGGCCCGGCCTCTTGCGCCGCGCGTGGTCGCGCGCCGTCTCCGGACTGGCGCGCGTGCTCGCGTAGTCCTAGGGCTGCGGGGCGAGCCTCCAACCCTGGGCGACGGTGCCGTTGCAGTCCCACTGCTGGAGCTGGGTGCCGTTGACCGTCGATTGGCCAGGCACGTCGAGACATCGCCCGCTATGGCGCGCCACGAGGCGGAAGAAGCCGTTGCCGAGCGCCACCGGCCGCCACTGCTGGTTCGTGCCCGCCGGCGCGCCGACGCCCCACAGCTGGATCTTCGCGCCATTGCCCGTGGCTCCCGCGCCGCCGGTCACATCGAGGCCGAGCCACGGGGCCTGGCGCACCATCACGCGGTAGTAGCCGCTGTCGGTGGGCTGGAACTGGAACTCCTGGTTGAACTGCTGGCTGCCGCAGGGCCACTGGATGATCGTCGATCCGTTGGTCGTTCCCCACGCGTTGTCGTCGACGCACTTGCCGTTGCCCTGGTTGACGAGCGTGTACCAGGTGGTCGTCGAGATCCCGCCTCCGCCCGGCGGGGGTGGGGGCGGCGGCGGGGCGCCTCCGCCACCCGGGCAGAACGTGATCGTGTAGCTCGCGCCGGTCGGGCAGGTGTGAAGGCCGACCGTGTCGTCGTAGGCGTACGCGTATTCGCGCGGGCAGGCGGCGTGGATGTTGTTCACGTAGCTCTGGGCGGAGGCCGGCCATTGCGACACGTTGCACGTCTGAGCAGTCCCGAAGGCCCCGCGGCAGCAGAACTGATCCGTGTTGTACCGCGTGCAAGGGCTCAGGCAGTAGCCGCCCGCGCGCAGATCGGCGCTGCAGTTCGTGAGCGGCGCCGTGCTGCAGGTGTTGGGAGAGACGCAGCTGCCGTTGAGGACCGAGACACCGATCGGGTTGTCGAACCCGTCGACGTAGCTCACGTTGTACCAATCGGTGCCGGCGGCGTTGAGATTGAATTCGGCGAGGGACGTGCCCGCCTGCCCGGTCGTGCCCGCGCATTGGAGCCCGGTGCCCCCGCACTGGCCCGTCGCGCAGCGCGCGGGGCTCGAGCCGTCGCAGCCCGTCCGTCCCCAGACGCGGCCGTTGAAGTTCGAAGGCACGTTGATCACGACGGAGGAGCCGGGCGCCATGGTCCATCCGCCGTTCTGGTAGACGGGCGGATAGATGCCCGGGTACACGGTGTAGGAGCAGCTGTTGACGACCGAGAACGTCTGGGCGGACCCGCTGCTCGCGGCTCCGGTGACGGCGAGGGCGACCACGACCACTCCCACCACGTGCCTCACGGTGTCCTCCATTTCGAATGCAGCTCGGTCAGAGGTTAGGAGGCCGCCCCCTTGGCGACAACGTAAGCAACCGTTAAATTAACCGTGAAGATCCGATCGCACCGGCCGCGGAACCTTCTTGACAGCCGCCGCGCGGATCCCTAGATTTCGTGAAGTCTTACCGTCGCCTCGGCCGTGGCTCACCCCCGCGGAGGGACGCCTGGTGATGCCGACGCTCCCTTCCGCCGGCCCCACGCGTGACGAGGAAGAACGGGAGCTCGCGTGGCTGCTCGAGCGGCCTGAGATCTCCCGGTCTGCCAACCTCGTCCGGCTGCTGACCTTCGTCTGCGCCAAGTACTTCGCGGGCCGCAGCCAGGAAATCCGGGAGTCGGCCATCGCCGTCGAGGCCCTCGGTCGCCGCCGGGAGGGCTTCGACTCCCAGTCGGATCCGATCGTGCGCGTCACCGCCCGGACGCTGCGCAAGCGACTCGAGGAGTTCTACCGCACGGAAGGGCGGGGGCGCCGCGTCCAACTGGTGTTGCCGACGGGGCAATACGTGCCGCGGTTCCTCCTCTCGGACGTCGACGCGCCCGCTCCGCCCGTCGGACTGAGCGACGAGGAGGCCACGGAGGATCTGTCGCCGCCGCCCGCGCGCACCCCGCCATCAGGGCGGCCAGCGATGCTCGTTGCCGGTGTCCTCGCCGCCTGCGTCCTCAGCTTCTGGCTGGGGCGGCGGAGCCGGACGGATGACGAACCCAGGCCGTCTCCCATCGCGCTGTGGAGCCGTCCCGCCTGGAGCGACGAGTTCGGCGGTGCCAAGGGGGCCCTTCCGGATCCCGAGAGATGGGCCTTCGAAACAGGCAACAACGGCGGCTGGGGGAACCGGGAGCTCGAGGTGTACTGCGCTCCGGGCGCATCGACTCCATCCCCTTGTGACCCCCGCCATCCCAGCGCCTTCCAGGACGGCGAGGGAAACCTCGTGATCCAGGCCGTCAGGACGCCGAGCGGCGCCTGGACGTCGGCGCGCATGAAGACGCAGGCCATGAGGGAGTTCCTGTACGGCCGCCTGGAGGTGCGCCTCCGGTCGACCGTGGGTGCCGGACTGTGGCCGGCGGTGTGGATCCTCGGTGCCAACGTGGACGGCGTCGGCTGGCCGGCTTCCGGCTCGGTCACCATCATGGAGAACGTCCCCAGCACCGCCAGCTCCAACGGCCTGGGTCCCGCGACGATCCGCGCGACCCTCCACGGGCCCGGCTACTCGGGTGCGAACGGGCTCTGGCAGAACCACACGCTCCCCGACGGAGGCCGGGTGGACGATGACGCCTTCCACATCTACGGCGTGATCTGGTCGCCCTACATGATCCAGTTCTACGTGGACGATCCGGGCAACGTCTTCTCCGTGCGCAGCGCGGCGGACGTGCCCGCGGGCGGCGAGTGGGTCTTCAATCATCCCTTCTTCCTCGTCATGAACCTGGCCGTCGGCGGGATGTGGCCGGGATCCCCGGACGCGACGACACCGAGTCCCTCGCGGGTGTGGGTGGACTACGTTCGCCTCTACCTTCCGAGCCAGGTCCCGGGCCCGACCCTGTCCGCGGCGCCGCTCTCGATCAAGGCGGGCCGGGCGGGGACGAGCGCGCTCGACCTGAGCTCGGTCGGCGGCTCCGGCCGCGTCTACCTCTCCTGCTCGGGAGCGCCCCCGCATTCGTCGTGCGCGGTCAGTCCCACCGTCGTGGATTTCAGCGACATGGGACGGCAGAGCGCCACCGTCACTGTCAGCACCCGGTCCGGGTTCGGCCCCAACGCCCAGGTCACGGCGGCGGGGAGCTACGCGGTCGCGGTGACCGCGGTGACGGTGAGCGGGGATACCTCCACCCTGAGCATCCCCCTGCGCGTGAACTGATCCCGCCCTCGTAAATTTATCGGCTGTTTACGTGGCGCCACCGCGCTTTCCTTGCGATCTTCGTATTGGAGGTCCCTCCATGCGCGACCACGTGACCCGGTCCCTCGCTCTCGCCGCCGCCCTCCTCCTCGTGGCCGCGCCCGCCGCCCGCGCCCAGTCGTGGGACCTCGTCTGGAGCGACGAGTTCAACGGCACCTCCGTCAACACGGCCAACTGGAGCTTCGAGGTGGGCGGCGGCGGCTGGGGCAACAACGAGCTGCAGTACTACACCGGCGGCGCCAACGCGACCGTGTCCGGCGGCCTGCTCACCATCACCGCCCGCCGGGAGGGCGGCTTCTCCTGCTGGTACGGCGCCTGCCAGTACACGTCCACGCGCATGATTACGCGCGGCAAGCGCGAGTTCACCTACGGCCGGATCGAGGCGCGCCTGTCCCTGCCGATGGGGCAGGGGCTTTGGCCCGCCTTCTGGGCGCTGGGCGCCAACATCGGATCGGTGGGCTGGCCGGCCTCCGGCGAGATCGACGTCATGGAGCACATCAACCGCGAGACGCTCACCCACGGGACGATCCACTGGGACGCGGGGGGACACGCGAGCTACGGCGGCTCGAGGTCCGTGCCCGACCCGACGGCGTTCCACGTGTACGCGATCGAATGGACGCCGGCCTCGATCAAGTGGTTCGTGGACGGCGTCCAATACGTCGAGGCGAACATCCTGAATTCCATCAACAGCACCGAGGAGTTCCACCGTCCCTTCTTCCTGTTGCTGAACCTGGCCGTGGGGGGGAATTGGCCGGGCTCGCCCGATGGGGCCACGGCGTTTCCGTCCCGGCTGCAGGTCGACTACGTCCGCGTCTACCAGCAAAGCGCCGGCGGCGGCACGATCTCGCCCACCGCCTGGTACACCGTGCAGAACGTCAACAGCGCGCTCTGCGCCGACCAGGCCAACGGGTCGATGGCCAACGGGACCCCCGTCCAGCAGTGGCCCTGCCAGAACGGCCTCAACCAGCAGTGGCGCTTCCGTCCCACGGACAGCGGGTACTACAACGTCGTCCCTCGCACGGTGACGAACATGTCCTGGGACGTGACCGGCGGCGCGGGGGCCACGGGCAACGGCGTGAAGGTGCAGCTCTGGACCTTCGGCGGCAACGGCGGAACGAACCAGCAGTGGCGGCCGGAGTCGCTCGGCAACGGCCGCTGGCGCTTCCGCGCGCGCCACAGCGGGCGCTGCCTCGACGTGCCCGGCGCGTCGACGGCCGCGGGCGTGCAGCTCCAGCAATGGGACTGCAACGGCACGGGCGCGCAATCGTTCGTCCTCGCGCCGCAGCCGTGAGCGCGGGCCGGCACCGCCCATAGGACCTGGGGCGTGCCGGTCTCGCTGACCATTCTGGCTCGTCATTTGGGCCATCGTGCTGCGGGCGGCCGCGATACGTACCCGTTCCTGGCGCACCGCCTCGACGTCTGGGTGGCGGCCCCGGCCTCGAGGTGTAGGCTAGCGCGCCATGCCGAGATTCCACTGGAGGGGACGGAGCGCCGCCGGACACGAAATCGAGGGAGAAGGTCGACGTCGAGTCGCGGGCGCAGGGGCTCGCGGAGGGGACCCAATCCCGCCTCGTCCTCGCCAGCGCCGCCGGGGCCTCGATTCGCCCCTCGCACTGGGACCACTTTGGCGGCCCGGTGCGAAGCTACGCCGGCGGCCGCCAGACCGGCGAGAGCGAACCCACTGTCGGTGCGACCACGGACGCCATGCGCAGGGAGATCGCGGCCTTCCTGGACGACTCGACCAATGCGAGCGTGTCGAGCTGGCAGGGACAAAAGGTCCCGCTGTGGATCGCGGGCGTGCTCGTGGGCATCGGCCTCCTGATCCTGGGGCTCAGCACGCTTGCGCTCTTCAAGGGGCCGACGGACTGGATCTACGCGATGACGGGCCGCCTTGCCGCCGCCGCCGACGCGGGCCGGCGGTCGCGGGGACGCTGATCAGCGCATGTAGCCCGGAGGGATCCCTTCGCGCCGCGCCGTGTCCTCGATGTCGTCCCGTTCCCTGGTCAGGCGGCCGACATCGTTTCGAGCCTTCTCCAGGTGCGCGGCCGCCTGCTCGAGGGGATAGCCGACGGAATGCATGTACACCGCGTCCCACTGCCGCTGGGCTTCCTTGAGCCTGGCCTCCGCGGCGGTGAGGTCGAGGTTCACGGCGGCGAGCCGAGTCTTCAGCTCCAGGCCGCGCGCCTTCTTCGCGCTCTCTACGGCCACGCTGTCGGATGCAACGTCAGAGGTGGCGGCCACGGCGGTGTGGGCACCGTCCTTGGCCGCGGCCGGCTTCGGGCTGGCCGTGGGGCGTTCCCCGTTCGCGCCTGCTCCCTGGAGATCGGAATCAGTGAACGATGGCCCGGAGCCGTGGATCTTCGCGCGTCGCTCCTTCTCTTTGGCCGCGGCCTCACCAAGGCCCTGACCGTGCACGAGCGCTCCGGCGGAGAGCAGGATCGCGATCAGGAGTGCGGGAGTTCGCATGTTCCCTCCGTCGGCAGCGGGTCATCGTCAGCCTGCTGCGTTGCGGTCGCCTTTCGCGTGTGGCCCTCGAGGCCGGAACCGAGGAGGCGGCGAGGGGCCGCGGACGCTGGCGCCGGCGGTGGTTCCCAGTACGGATCGCCGGCCTGGCAGCCCTCGCAGCGCGCGTTGGCCGGCCGCGCGGGATGAAGGCAGCCCCCCGCCCAGAGACTCACGGAAGGATTCTACGGCAGGGCTCCCGCCACACGATCCGGCGGTCGGAGCGGGGATATTGGTCGAAGAACTTCCCAGCCCAACACCGGACGTCTTCCCGCGTCGGGCCGGAGGCGCCGTTCACTCTGCCCGGCCGAGTCCCTCCTCGATCCAGGCCTCGAGCAGCGTGTAGCTCACCGCCAGCACCACTGGCCCCACGAAGATCCCCACCAGGCCGAAGCCGATCAGCCCGCCGATCACGCCCGCGAAGATCAAGAGCAGCGGCAGGTCCGCGCCGCGCTTGATCAATACCGGGCGGAGGAAGTTGTCGAGCACGCTCACCAGCAGGCTCCACGCGAGCAGGATCGTGCCCCAGGTCGCGTCGCCACTCCAGTACATCCAGGCCACGGCCGGGAAAAGCACCAGCGCGGGCCCGAGTTGCGCGATGCACAGGACGAGCATGACCGCCGAGAGGAGAGCCGCGAAGGGCACGCCGGACGCGAACAAGCCGATGCTGCCGAGCGCGGCCTGGACGATGGCCGTCACGGCCACGCCGAGCGCGACGCCGCGGATGGCCTGGCCCGCCAGCACGACCGAGCTGTCGCCTCGCTCGCCCGCGAGCCGTCGCCCGAAACGGCGCGCGCCGCGCGCCGCCGTCTCGCCGTTCGCGTAGAGGATCGCCGAGAGCACGACGACGAGCAGGAACTGCAGCAGCGTTCCACCGACGCTGCCGAGCCGCGCGAGCACGAAGGCGGCGGCCGCCGACGCGTACGGTGCGAGCTGGGTGGCGAGACCTTCAGGACCGGAAGACGAAACGCGCGCCCAGGCGGCCGTGAGCTTCGCGCCGACGAGGGGTACACCTGCGGTCCATGCGGGCGGGGGCGGCAGTCCTCCCGTGGTGAGCCTCTCGGCGATCGCGGTCATCTGATCGACCGAGCCCACGACCGTCGCCACCGCGGCCCACAGCGGCACGATCAGCAGCAGCAGCATCGCGAGCGTCATCACCGCCACCGCGGGCGCGCGGCGATGGAAACGTGCCTCCAGCCTCCGGAACAGGGGCCAGGTCGCGACGACCACCGTCGTGGCCCAGACCAGCGCCGCGAGGAACGGTCGCAGGACGTACAGCGACGCGACGATCAACAGGAGCAGGCAGAGCACCGCGAGCGTGAGCCGGGCGATGTCCTGGCGCGGGGCGGGCGCAACGAGCGGCCCGGGATCCGGCGTTGGACTGGACGGGGTTGTCATGGGGAGACCTCGCTTCCGTGGCGAGTCTAGCTCCCCACGCTGCCGAGAGCCCAGGCGTACCATAGGCACGTCGGAGCGCGGAGGTGATGATGCGACGGACACTCGTGCTGTGGTTGGCTCTGCTCGCCCTGGCCGTACCGGCGGCAGCGCAGGACGCCCTGCCGAAATTCCTCAAGATCGAGCGCGCCCCCGACGTCGAGCTCCGCTACGTCGACTTCGGCTGGAACCCCGAGGCCTTCGCCGCCATGGAGACGGGGAGCGACCACCCGGCCGCCAGGCGGAGCTGGATGCTGGCGCTGCTGCGGCTCCAGCGCGGGATGAGGTTCGGGGGAAAGCCCGTACTCATCGGCGCTTCGCTCCTGATCCTCAACCCCAAGCAGGGAAACACCCCCTTCAACATCGAGCTGCGCGACATCGACATGCGCGATCTGTACTTCCAGGCCAACGTCATCGGCACACCGCCAAAGGGCCAGACCATCGGCGTGATGCCGGCCCACTTCGAGACCGTCCCGGAGACGAAGCAGCGCCTGGAGATCACCGCCGCCGCCTCCGGGAACGACACGGTGATCACCGTCCACTACGGCAACCGCAAGACCACGGTCACGCTCACGGGCATCTGAGCCCGGCGCCGCCGGAAAGCGGCGGGCGATTGCAGGAGTGGACGATGCGCATCGCGAGCGTGGGCCATGCGGTCTTTGCCGCGACCATGATTGCCCTCGGCATCCTGGGCCTGGCGAAGGGCGGCTGGGTCGTGGCGGACTCCTACCGCGACGTGCCGTGGCTCGCGGTGAACAGGCGCTAGACCGCCGCCCCCATCCGGTCGAGCCGGTCGCGGAGCGCCATCACGGCGGTGGCCGACCGGCACACCAGCCAGCGGAGGCCCTCCGTGGGGACGAGCGGCGGGCGATCGCGGAGCCGGGGCAGCGGCGACGCCGCCCTCTGGTCAAGCCCGGCCGCGACCCAGGCGCCGGCCGCGATCGAGAGGGCCAGGCCGTGGCCGCACCAGCCGACCAGGTGCAGCACGCCCGGGCGCCCGGAGCGCGCGCCGATCGTCGGCAGCCCGTCGAGCACGTAGTCGATGAGGCCAGTCCAGCGGTGGGTGACGGGCACCCGGGCGAGGCCCGGCACCGCGGCGAAGCGGCGGTGGAACGCGGCCTCGAGGCGGGCGAGGGCGCGCGCCTCCGCACCGGGGCTGGGCTGGCCGTTCCAGCCGTAGCGGGGCACGCCGCCGCCGAACACCAGGCGGTCGTCGGCGGTCAGGCGGAAGTAGTCGAAGACGCGCGACGCCTCGACGACCCCCTCGCGTCCGTGCCAGCCGAGCGCGTCGCGCACGTCCGCGGGCAGGGGCGCCGTGGCCAGCACCTGCAGGTGCAGCGGCAGCACGCGGCCGCGCAGCAGGCCGAGCCCGGGCGTGCCTCCACCCGCGGCGACCACCACCCGGCGGGCCACGAGCGTCGTCGGGCGGCCGTCGCGCACGACGGTCAGCGTCACCGGCGCATCCGGGCCGCCGCCCGTGACGCGCGTGACGCGCGTGCCTTCGCAGACGAGCCCGCCGCGCGCCCGGACCGCCCGCGCGAGGCCGTCGACGAGCTTCCGCGGGTGCACGAGCGCCGTCCCGGGGACCGCAACCGCCGCCGGGCCGTCGCGGTCGTCGCCGTCCGCGGTCGCGAGCCGCAGGCGGGCGCGCAGCGCCCGGTCGTCGAGCGCCTCGTGTGGCACGCCCAGACGCGTGCGGACGGCAACATCCGCGCGCAGGCGCTCCCGGTCCGCGCGCGAGCGGGCGACGACGAGCTGCGAGCCGTTCTCGAGCGCGCAGTCGATGCGCTCGCGCTCGACGAGCCGCCGCGTCGCGCGCACCGCTTCCAGGGACGCGCCGTAGAACGCCCGCGCGGCGGCGTCGCCCACGCGTTGCGCCAGGGCCGAGAGGCTCTGCGCGACGCCGGGTCCGACCATGCCCGTGCTCCGCCCGGACGCGCCGGCGCCGATCCGGCCCGCCTCCAGCACCGCGACCTGCCGGTCGGGCATGCGCTCCTTCGCGTGGTACGCGGCCGACAGCCCCGCGAGGCCGGCGCCCACGACCGCGACGTCCACCCGCTGGGGCAACGCGTCCCAAAAGGCCTCCGCGGGCGCGTCGTCGTCCCAGACCGGCTGCCCCGTGCTCATCGCGGCGCCGGCGCGAAGGAGAGCGCGACTGCGACCGCGGGCTGCCGGCGTACGCGCCAGATGCGGCCGTCCACGAGGTAGTGATGGAGGGCCACGCCCCAGCCCAGCCCGAGCAGGACGCGGCCGGCGGTCGTCGCTCCCGCGACGAAAGCGCCCGCGACGCGCACGCCGTACCAGCACGCTCCGAACGCGACGCCCGCGCCCAGATACGGGACCAGACCCCCGAGGGGCCGCCGTCCCTTCCCGGCCTCGTGGTGCCAGACGATGCGGTGGTACTGCAGGTTGTGCGCGATCGTGAGCGCGGCCGTGACGAGCAGCGGATCCCGCAGGATCGCGAAGACCGTCGCGTGGAACGCGGACACGATCGCGATCAGCAGGTGCTGCGGTCCCGGGCGCAGGCGTCCCGCGCGCCACCGCGCCATCCACGATGTGAGCAGCATCGCCGCGGCCGCGAGCGCCGCGAGGTCGAGATACGGGCGCAGCACGGCCGCGGCCGCCACGGGCACCAGGACAGGCAGGCCGCTCTGCGCGTAACCCTCCGACAGCGCGTATCGCGCGTACGGGTACGCGGCGCCCGTCCACAGGAGCGCGCCGTCGAGCCACGCTGGTCCCGCGGCCTCGCCCGCGCGGCGCCGGTAGAGCGCGACGAAGCCCCAGTGCTGGCGGACGAGGTGGTAGAAGGCCCATAGGTACGCGGCGACGAGGAACGTGCCGAAGGCGCCCTCGTGGAACGCGAGCGCTGGTCCCACGAGCAGGATCGCCCACGACCACGCGCCGGGCACGCCGGCGCGCGCGGCCGCGTCCCCCGCCCAATACGTGCGGGCCCAGGTGCCGACGACGTGCGTCCCGTCGAAGAAGACGCCCCACAGCACGACGGCCAGAAGGGCGGGCTGCCACAGGGCTCCGTACGCGTCGATCGGGGGCGCCGCCGCGAGAAACGCGAGCAGCGCGACGCCGGCGAGCACGGAGCCGTGGATCCAGACGAGGTCGTCCCGCGCGGACACGATCCAGCGGCTCACGTCGTGCTCCAGGCGGGCACACGCGGCGACGTGCGCCGCGTGCCCATGCGCCGCCAGACCGCGGGCTGGATCCAGCGGCCGAACGGCGAGCCGCAGAACGCGAACGCGGCCAGCCGGAAGGCGTCGGCCAGGGCGCCGCCGCGGCCGAAGGCGAGCCCCATGAGATGCGAGTTGCGCAGGAGCGCGCCGTTCAGCGGCCGGCGCTCGCGCTCGTAGGCTGCAATGGCGTCGTCGAGCGCGGCCCGGTCGGCGCCGCGCGCGAGCGCCGGGCCCGCGTGCGCCGCCAGCGCCGCCGCGTCCTCGATCGCCATCGTCATCCCCTGCCCGCCGGTCGGATGCGTCACGTGCACGGCGTCGCCGAGGAGGATCGCCCCGTCGCGGCCGTACGCGGGCGCGTGCGCGCGGGACAGCGGGTACAGGTGGGCGTTCGCGGCGACCGCGTCCACCTCGCGCAGGATCGGCGCGCGCCGGCGGATGGCCTCGACCTTGTCCGCGAGCGGACCCGTCTTGAACAGCTCGCGGTCGCGCGCGCGCACCAGCACCGCGCAGCCGACCATGCCCGGGCGGTTGGGCACGATCATCAGGCCGCCGTCGGGATGCAGGTGGAGCCGCATGCCATCGCGGTAACCCGCTGGCCGCTCGAAGTTGATGCCGAAGTAGCAGGTGTCGTACGGCTGCGACGGCAGCTCCAGGCCCAGGAGCCGCCTCACGACGGAAGCGAAACCGTCGGCGCCGACCACCAGCCGGGCCGCGACCTCCTCGCGGGTGCCGGGCGCGCTCACCGTCTCGACGCCGGCCACGCGCGTGCCCTCGCGGAGCAGCGACGCGACACGGGTCTCGTAGCGCACCGTGACGCCGCCGGTGCGCCGTCCCTCCTCCGCGAAGACGCGCTCGATGTCCGGATGGTCGAGCACCAGGTACGGGTCGGGCCCCTGCGCGAACGGCGCCTCGAACAGGAGGCCGTGCCGGTGGTGGAAGACCTGCATGCCCGGCATGGGCACGGCGCCCGCGTCGCGGAAGCGGTCGAGGACACCCCAGCCCGCGAGCAGCCGGGTCACCGCCGGCAGCAGGCTCGTCCCGCGGTTGATGTTGCCGGGGCCCGGCCGCATCTCCACGAGCAGCACGCGCAGGCCGTGCTGCGCGAAGGCGAGGGCGGCGGCCCCGCCGCCCACGCCCGCGCCGGTGACGACGACGTCGAACGTCTCGCTCATGGCCGTGCCTCCAGCTCCGTCGGAAGGGCGAGGGGACGTGCGTGCGTCCGCCGCGTGAAGGGCCAGGGCAGCGAGCGCGTCACGGCCAGCAGGGCCCAGACGGCGCCGAAGCTCACGCGATCGAAGGCGATCCATTCGCGCTCGACCACCTCGGGCGCCCACTTGAGCTTGTATTCCGCCTGCGAGCGCGCGGGATAGACGAATGCGTGGCGTCCGAGCAGCCGGATCACGCGCGCGAGCGTCCGGCTGTCGGCGTCGGGCCCGTCGTCGTCCACGACGAACGGGGTCAGGCCGAAGTGCAGGAAGCGCGCCCCCTCGTCGGCGAACCGCGCGGCGGCGGTCGCGTTGACGAGCTCCATCACCCCGGGCGGTGCCTGGGGCAGGCGCCTCGTGAGGTCGTGGAGCCAGCCGGGACGCGCCCCCCAGGCGGGCACGTAGGTGATGAAGCCCAGCACGCGCCCGTCCTGCTCGGCCACGAAGACACGGCGAGACTCGTCGGGCGCACTCAGCTCGCCGACCATGAAGTCGAGCTCGGGGGCGTGCTTGGCCCCCAGCCAGGCGCGGCTCACCTGCTCGACCGCGCCCCACTGGGCGGCCGAGAACGGCCGGTCGTGTCCGAGCTCGACGGCGACCACGCCGGCCTTGCGCGCCCGCGCGATCTTGTTGCGGAGCTTCAGCCGTGCCCCGCCGGCGAGGGAGAAGCCACGGAGGTCGAGCGCGTAGGTCGAGCCCAGCTGGCTGGCCGCGAGCCCGTGCCGGCGGAACAGATCGACCTGCTCGCGGCGGACTTGCACCGCCACCACGCGGTCGCCCTGCGCGTGCGCATCGTCGAGGAACGCGCGAAGCAGCGGCTCGCGCGCGTCCGCCGGAGCCTGCACGCCCCCCAGGTTCAGGCGATACCGTCCGTGCCGGCGGTAGGCGACGAAGCCCTCGCACCCCGGCCGGACGAAGAGCGTGTTGCGCGGCGCGATGGCGAGGTAGCCGGAGGGATGGTCGACGAAGTCCGCGAAGCGGCTACTCACGAGCGCACCCGTGCCGGCTCGAACGGCTCGATGGACGGCTTGAAGCCGTTGCCGAACACGCCGCGGTCGCCGGCGAGGTGGAGGGGCAGCGCCAGCATGGCCCACTCCGGCCCGCCCGCGGCCACCGCCCAGGCTGCCGCCACCACCGCCGCCGTCACGAAGTTGTGCGTCGCGTTGTAGAGCCAGTGGTACACGGGGGCGATGGCGGAGCCGCGCGCCCGA
>Ga0207428_10000150_pt1 | contig 94699 bp, 108 predicted proteins | sample RhiMethybrSRZTD1_FD_187600 | JGI IMG/M metagenome (GOLD analysis project Ga0207428, IMG submission 187600) | Populus rhizosphere microbial communities from Tennessee, USA - Rhizosphere MetaG P. TD hybrid SRZTD1 (SPAdes) (version 3) | ecosystem: Host-associated > Plants > Roots > Rhizosphere >... | reverse complement strand
GGCCGACGCGACCAATGGGTGGTAACGCCGGAGGGCCGCAGCATGCTCAAGCGCTTTTTATTCGCATTTTTCGCGTTCATCGGCCTGATCGTGCCGGCCGCATTCGCGCTGGCCCTGCTGGCCGCGGCCCCCGCAAGCCCCGCGCCTCTGCACCTGCCTGGCTGCGATCGAAATCTTGCCGATGCCGGCACAAATGTGGCGGCAATGCAGGCGCGCCTTAAAGGGCTCGACGCCAAAGAGGGCAAGGATATCTGCAGCGCGACACGGCTTTACTTTCTCGAGGTCGTCAAGGCGCGCGCCGTCACCGCGTTGTGCAAAAGCGGGCCGGAACGCGAGCGTGAGCTTGGCCGCTTCGATGCCGATGTGGAACACATCAATGAGGCGATCGCCGCCCGCTGCAGCTGACCGGAAATTATCGGAATTGCTTCACAGCTTCGCCAAAGTTCCGTGGCACAGCTCAACCAATGCTTAACCGGTTTGCGCTGAACATCGCGCAGTCGACAAAACAGCCGGACGAGCACTCTCGGGGGAGAGCTTCGGAAATGCGAGCACGTATTCGTCGTGCATTGTGGATGTTCGGTGCGCTGGCTTTTGTCGCCATGCCGGCATCGGCACAGGAGTCGACCGAAGTCGCGCCCCTGACGACGGAAGATAGCGCGCTCCTCGCAAACGCTCTGGTTTTTGACCCTGGTGCCCTCGCCACAGCGCCGAAAAAGCCGTTGCGCCTTCCAGGCTACAGAAACAACGCGTACGACATCACACGCACGCAGAAAGTAGACGGCTCGACCACAGTCGTGGTGAAGCAGCCCGTGCAGACCGAATGGTCGAATTCTGTTGGCGCCGATCTCGCGCCGTCGACGCCGACCGCATATCCGCTGCCCTTGTCCACGGAGCGCAACAACGGCATGCCCGCCGGTGCGGCCTGGGCGTCAGTCGGCGTGCCGAATCTTGCCAGCGTGGATGCACGCGTCGATCCGACAAACGAGCAGGGCAAGGTTGGCACGACGATCAAGCATTCGATCCCGTTCGGGAGCCGTTTCGCCATGACTGTGCAAGGCACCTATTCGGTTACGGAAATGCTCGGCCAGCCGTCGTCCGGCCCCGGCGATCTGCCGCTTATGGCGCTCCCCGCGCCCGGCGGGCCCGCCGCGCAGCAGGTCTTTGGCAACGAGAAGGCGGTCAAGTTCAATATCCTGCCGACCGGGACGACCCTGGGCGCCGGCTTTGCCAACGCCAGCAACGATCCGGTGACGCACAACACCTTCAGCGCCGATCAGAAGCTTTATGGCCCGCTGCATGTGACCACCGCGGTCACCGACGTCGGGCAGACCACCAGCAGTAAAAGCATCAGCGCCGGCTTCAAATTGAACTGGTAGGCTGGTTGCCGAATACCACGACGCGATTTTACAAAAGCCGTGCATAACTTTGCGGCCGGCCACGTTTGGCCGGAATGTGTCACCACCCTCCCACTCCGCCCCACGGCCGCCGCAGTCGCGTGCGGCAATCGGCTGCTACTGGGGAGCATCCGCGCAAAATCTTGCGCTTCTGTAGGAGTGGACCATGACGGCCATCAGACCTGAGCGGCTTGGTGCGGACAGGACGGTTCCGGAAAAGACTGGACCGGAGGTGTATGCGCCGAACCGGAAATCTTCGGAGCGAACCGAGTCCGAGCAGGCGGCGGTGACCGCTTTCGAGGGTGAGATCCGCGAGTTTGTCCGGCGCGACGTCGCGCACCTACGCCGTCAATGGAACGACGTGGAGCAACCGGCATCCGAGCCTGTTACCGACAACCTCAACGTCCTGATCCGGCGCGTTTCCGGTGCGTCGATGGACGAAATCGATCGCGTCATTCATGAGCTACAGGGCGTGCGCGAAATGCTTCGTAGTGAGGGCGAACGCGTCAGCCGGGAAATTGCCGGCTATGCCAGCCTCAGCCACGCGGCGATGACCGCCATGAAGGTGATCGGCGACAGCCTGACACAATGGAAGAGCGCGCCGAACAATTACAGCAGACCCGCCGAATAGCGCGCGATGAAATTGCCATCGCCGGAAACTCCGGCGATGGCTGTTTCGGCCTTAAGATGCCGTGATCTGACCGACGACCGTGCGCACGTTGGGCTCGATCAGCAGAACCTTGTCCTTGGCCTTGATGTAATAAAGCCGCGAGACGCCGTCGATGCCGCGCACGCTCTCGGGCAACGGACGCATGCCGTTGAGCGCCTGATTTGGCGACAGCTCGCTTGCGGGATTAAGCGCGTCAGCGCCGGCAACCGGCTGTGACTTCTCCGCCATCACCGCATCGTAGATCTGCTTCCGTTGCTCTTGCGTGAGCGGCAATGGAATCGCCATGGTCGGCACATGGTCGAGGATGTCGTTGCGCTTGGAGACCTTGGCCGGAATGGTCTGCCCGAACGAGCCGATCGGCCCCGATGGCGGCGGCTCGTTCGAAGGGTTGATCGCGCCCGACGCCGGCGGCTGTTGACCGCCGGTCCCGGTCGTTATCGGTGCGGCGCCTCCAGCCGACGGCTGCCGGGAAATGGGCTGGACGAGCGCAGTCCACGCCTCTTCAGGCGCCGGAATGTTGTCGACTTCGGCGGATTTCGACCGCGGCTGCGGCGCGCCGCCGGTATTGATCTGACCGGTGTTCGGCACAAGGCCGGGGTTTATCGGGCGTTTCGGCTCGTCCTGCGCGAAGACGGCAGTGCTCAACGAATACAACAGGACGGCGGTGGCAACGCCAGACGTCCCTAAAAAACGATGCGAATCTTTCATGGGGAGCCTCCATCGGCTGTTGTCAGACAACGGTCGAGAGGCAGTACCGGTTGCATTGAGCCAACGTGAAGCCGACATCGACTTCCTATAGGCCAATGAGCAGGCACAAACAGTCCAACGCCGCCCGCGCAAGCGGACGGCGGTCAGACATGCTCGCGATCAGTTAGCTGGCGGCAGCGACTTTGGTCTTCGCAGCCTTGCGCGGCAGCGGGTAGTCGGCGCTGTCGTAAAGCGCCCGGATGCCGTTGCCGTCGAAACGTTTCTCTTCGACCTCGAGATATGCGCCCAGCAACAGCTCCGGCGGCAATTCCTCAATTGCGAAGCGAATTGCCTCCGCAGCGGTCGGAAAGCGCTTGTAGCCGATCGGGCGGCGCGACTTCCGGCTGCGGCTCGGAAACAGTTCAGACGGGGCACGGTAGTTGATCATCGACATAATCAATAGCTCCTCGAACGCTAATATGGCCCGTGGAGCGTCGAAAATCCAGCACTTACGGGCCCGCGCATATCAGCCCGGCAGGCTCAAGGTAAATACGTGGTACCAAAAAGCGATGCCCGGCGCGCAATTTGCGCGCCGGACCCAATTTCTCGGCCGGTGGGACCTTTATTATTAATCCACCACTTCTTCGACCACTTGGCTCGTCGCCGGATCCACCAATACAACGCGATTATTTACCACCATATATTTATACGATCGGATCGCCGGCACTTCGACTGCTACTTCTTGCGGGACCGAATAGAGCCGCACGCCGCCCGGCACGCGTGCACCAACGTGATACTCAATCGTCGGCTCAACCGGCGCCATGCGCTCGCGTACGATCGTGCGATAGATCGTGCGCCGCTGAACCGGCGTGAGTTCCAGAGGCTCGGTGGTGACCACGGTCCGCGATTCCGCGGGCTCGCGTGTGATGATCGTGGTCTGCGCGCTCGCCGTCGTCGCGCCGGCTAAAGCCGCCGCCACGATCGCGGCATGGCGAAAATACGTCATGAGTTCCTCCTCTTGATTCCGGTCCAGCCCTGCAAACGCAAGGTCGGCGAGAGGGGTTCCCATTGTGTGCGCGCCCGCACATCACGATTTTCTTTACTGCGTGTGCGGCGGTTCGCTCATGAGTTTCAGTTTTGCCTGCAATACACCGATGCGTCGTTCCGCTTCTGTCCTGGTCAGTTCGGCGCTGAACGCTTCCGGCTCGTAGGCGTCAAAGGCCAACTTGCGAAGCAAACTGGCCTGTTCGGGCGTCATGCGTGCAACCGTGTCGGGCTTTTTGCGCATGCCAGCACAATTTCACTAGCGCGAAAGGGTTCCGCATCACCTCACTTAGGCAACGCGGGGCGCAGAATGAATGTGAGCGGAAGCGTCACCAGCACGATTGCCGCGACGACCGCCAGCGTGGCCGGGACGCCCACCGCGTCGCCGAGGACACCATAGATCGCGGGAGAAATGGCGCCGGCGCCGATCGTCCCCGTGTAGAAGATACTGAACGCTCGCTGGCGCCGCTGAGGCTCGACCAGAGCGGGGACCGAACCGTATAGCACCGACGACGTGCCGTTGAGCGCGATTCCGACGACCGGCAACAGGACCATCGCCGCCTCAAGCGGCAGCGGCAGCAAGGCGACAATTCCGAAGGCCGTCACCGTTTCCGTGAGCCATACGGTCGCGACCGCGCCGATACGGGCCCCGATAAATGCGCACACCAGCTTGCCCACCGCACCGCCGGCAAAGACCAACGTCAGGGCCAGACCGACGGTCTGCAGGCTGGCGCCCTTCGCCGTAAGCACGAAAGGAAGGAACGTGAGGAAAGCCATGCGCGTGGCGCTGTCGATGACACCGACCGACAAGAGAAGCGGAAAGGCATAGGCTCGCACAGCACCTGCGGCGCGGACGCTCTCGCCCTTTTTGTCGCTCGCGGCGATCTCGTCCCCCGGCCGGGGAATAAGAAGAAAGATCGCTACCGCGCCGACCGCGCCCAAGGCACCGAGCAGCATGAGCGTATCGCGCCAGGGCAGCACCAGGATCAGCAAGGCCGCCGCCGCCGGCACGGTCATCTTCCCGATATCGCCGGCAAAATTGTAGGTGCCCAGCGCCTTCAGCGAGCGCGATCCCGAGAATGCATGGGCAATCAGCGATGAGGCTAAAGGATGCTGCGTGCTCGCACCAAGCCCGCCGATGAAGAGCGCAATGATCAAAGTAACGATACCGGCACTTAATCCGGCAAAAACATAGCCGAGACCAGCCAGCGCCGTGCCGAGAGCGAGCACAGGGGCGGTGCCAAAACGCTCGGCCAGAAATCCCGCCGGAATTTGAAAGCCGGCAAGCGTGCCGGAGAACACTGTTTTCATGAGCCCAAGTGCGGCGAAACCGAGTCCGAATTCGCCTTGCCAGATCGGCAGCATCACATAGACGAGATCGGTATAGCCGTCGTGCAGCGCATGTGCGCCGCAGGCAACCCCGAGCGCACGGCGTTCGTCCTGCTTGGTGCTGGCGGTCGGGACGGCAGCTGTCATTTGTTCACCGGACGGCGCTCGACGAAGGTGGTGCTGACAAAGGATATCACGAGTTCACCGCACTGGTTGACACCGGTCGAGCGGACCGTGAGCAAGCCGAGATTTGGGCGGCTTTCCGACACGCGCGTCTCGATCACCTCACTCTCATAAGTGACGGTGTCGTCCACGTATACCGGTTTCAGCCATTTCAGATCGCGCAGGCCAAGCGCCGGCCCCATGACGGCGACCGGCTCGCCGCGGCTGCGCGCCGCGTCGGCTCGACGGCGGCGTTCGGCGACCATCATGCGCATCCAGACCACAGCGCTGTGCCAGCCAGACGCGGCCAACCTGCCGAAATGCGAGCGTTCGGCGGCCACTTCGTCGACGTGGAATGGCTGCGGGTCAAAGCGCGCCGCGAAAGCCTTAATCTCGCCAGCGGTGAAGGTGTGGCGGCCGACCGCGGTGCGCTCGCCGACGGCGATGTCCTCGAAGTACTTCACCGGTGCGCTCCCGCTTCGCGGCGCCTGATCATCAGGGGGCTCGTTAGCGTGATCAGCACGCTGTCCCGTTCATCGAGCAGCTCGAACAGACATTTGACGAATCCGATCTCAGGCCGGCTGCTTGATGCCCGCGTTTCCAGAACAGTCGTACGTACGCGCACCTGCGTGCCTGGCCGCAGCGGCTTCAGCCAACGGACTTCGTCTACGCCCGGCGCGCCCATGGAGTTCGACTCGTTGATGAAGCCGTCGGCGATGATCCGCATCAGGATGCAGCACGAATGCCAGCCGGACGCCGCGAGTCCGCCGAGCAGCGTGGCGGCCCCGGCCGCCTCGTCGAGGTGCATCGGCTGAGGATCGAACTCGGCGGCGAAGGCAACGATTTCCTCGCGCGTCACCAGGCGCGGGCCGTAGGAGGCAACCGTGCCCGGTTTGAAATCTTCCCAATGGCGCTTCGGCATCCGTCGCGTTGTAACCCGCCCCAGCCTGGCTTGTCCCGCATGGCAGCCATCCGACCGTCGTAGCGGCCAAAGTCAGGTCGCAAACCTGAAATGCATCACGTCGCCGTCGGCGACCACGTAGTCCTTGCCCTCGAGTCGCATCTTTCCGGCTTCCTTGGCGCCGGTCTCACCATTGTTGCCGATGTAGTCGCCATAGCTAATCGTCTCGGCGCGGATGAAGCCTTTTTCGAAGTCGGTGTGGATCACGCCGGCCGCCTGCGGCGCTTTGGTGCCCTCAGTGATGGTCCAGGCGCGTGTCTCTTTCGGACCGGCGGTAAAATAGGTGACCAAGTGCAGCAACGCATAGCCGGCCCGTATCAAACGATCGAGGCCGGTCTCCTTCAGGCCGACTGCAGCCAGATAGTCCGCGCGTTCGTCAGAAGGCAGCATGGCGATTTCGGACTCGATCTTGGCAGAGATCACGACCGATAGGGCACCTTCTTCCTTTGCGCGCGCTTCGACCTTGCGCGAGAACGCGTTGCCGATGGAGGCGGACGCCTCCTCGACGTTGCATGCATAAAGCACGGGGGCCGAGGTCAGCAGACCCAGCGAGTGGAAAAGTTTTTCTTCTTCGGGCTTGCGTTCTATCAGGCGCGCCGGCTTGCCCTCCCGCAGCAGGGCCAAACCACGGTTGACGAGACCGAGCGTCTCCTTCGCCTCCTTGTCATTGCCCTTTGCTTTTTTCTCCAGGGCATCGACGCGTTTCTCGAGCGATTCGAGATCCGCAAGCATCAGTTCCGTCTCGATGGTATCGATATCGGCAATCGGATCAATCTTGCCCTCGACATGCGTGACGTCGGTGTCTTCGAAGCAGCGCACGACGTGAATAATTGCGTCCACCTCTCGAATATTGGCAAGGAACTGGTTGCCGAGCCCCTCGCCTTTCGAAGCGCCGCGCACCAGCCCCGCAATGTCCACAAACGAAATGCGTGTCGGAATGATCTCGGCCGACTTGGCGAGAACAGCGAGCTTCTCAAGCCGCGCATCGGGCACGGCGATCTCGCCGACGTTCGGCTCGATGGTGCAGAACGGATAGTTTGCCGCCTGGGCGGCAGCAGTCTGTGTGAGCGCATTGAAGAGCGTCGACTTGCCGACGTTCGGCAGGCCGACGATGCCGCATTTGAATCCCATGATTTGGCCGTTTCTTTACATTGTCACTTCGGGCCGGGCGGCTCGGTGTCCTCATCGTCCTCATCGTCGTCATCGAAGCCCTTGGCCTCCATGGCGAGATGAACCCTGTTCTGGAATGTCGCGTCCTTGCCTTCGACCAGAAGCGGTGCGTTGTCCGCGATCACGTCGCAAAGCGCTTCGACCCAGGCCCATTCGCTTTTGGCAAAATCGCCAAGGACATGACCGGGCACGAGTTCCTTCACATCTGGCTTGCCGATGCCGATGCGCACACGCTTGTAGTCGTTGCCAAGATGCGCCGTAATCGACCGCAAGCCGTTATGCCCGGCATCGCTGCCGCCGATTTTCACCCTCACTTTCGCAGGCCGCAGATCAACCTCATCGTGGAAGACGGCGACGTTGCCCGGCTCGAGCTTGTAGAAGTGCGCGGCTTCCGCGACCGCCCGACCTGATTCGTTCATGAATGTGCCTGGCAGAAGCAGAAGTGCGCGTTCGCTGGCAATATTCCCTTCCACCGCCACTCCCTGAAAGCGGCGCCGCCACGGCGAAAGGTTGTGACGGCGCGCAATCGCCTGTACCGCCATGAACCCGATGTTATGGCGGTTGGCCGCGTGCTTGGGGCCGGGATTGCCGAGGCCGACGAAAAGCAGCATGGCTTCAACGGCCGTAAGGCCGCCCTATCGCGATGTGCGTTACGCCGACAAAGCGGCTTGTATGCCGCCTCACTTCTTCTCGGGCTTCGCCGGCGCAGCGGCGGCGGCGGGTGCAGGACTCGCAGCCGGAGCAGCGCCGGGTGCAGCCCCTGGAGCCGCACCGGGAGCGGCGCCTTCCGCAGCCGGCGCAGTGCCCGCTGCAGCGGCGGCGGCAGCCGCAGCGGCAGCCGCGGCAGCGGCTTCGGCAGCAGCCTTCATTTCTTCCGCGTAGCCAGACGGCGGCACCACGGTGACGAGCGTCATGTCGGGCTTGCCGATCACGCGAATATTCGCCGGCAGCGTGACGTCGGTGAGATGCTTCGAGTGGTTGATGTCGAGGCTGGAAATATCGACGTCGATCGATTCCGGAATAGCGTCAGCCGGACACACCACCTCGACGGTGTGGGTGACGATGTTCACCGCGCCGCCACGCTTCACGCCCGGCGCCTGATCGGCGTTGAGCACGTGCACCGGAATGTGCACGCGAATGGTGGCGCCCTCCGACACGCGCAGGAAGTCGACATGCATCGGCAGATCCTTGATCGCGTCGAGCTGGAAGTCGCGCGGGATCACCCGGTGCTTGGTGCCGTCCACGTCGAGATTGTAGAGCGTAGTGAGAAAGCGCCCGGCATAAATGCGCTTGCGGAGCTCATCGTTTTCGACGAGCACCATGATCGGGGGCTTGTTCTCTCCGTAAATCACGCCCGGCACTTTGCCGGAGCGACGCGCTGACCGGGCGGCCCCCTTGCCGCCTTTCGGACGCGCCGTCGCCTTCATTTCCTGGACGGTCGCCATGTTGAATCCCTCATCTAAACCAATGGAAAAGGCGGCATTTTCCGCCGCCTGCGAACGCGGCAAGCCTCCAGGGGTGCCGGGGGCCGCGAACGGGGCGGGTTATAGCGGTGACGGCCGCAAAGGGCAAGAAATCACGAACCTGGGCCGTCAATGACTAGTCCGCGGCGGAATCCTTGGACTTCTTGCTGGGCTTGTCGGCTTTTGCTTCCAGCATGGCAATCCGCGCTTTCAGCGCCTCGTTTTCCTCGCGTGCCAGCCGGGCCATCTCCTTGACCGCCTCGAATTCTTCACGCTGCACGACGTCCAGATCGCGCAGGATGCGTTCGGCCTGATTGCGGAACAAGGTATCGAACTCGCGCCGCACCCCTTGCGCCACCCCTGCGGCGTCATTCATTAGACGCGCCATTTCGTCAAAAAAGCGGTTGCTGGTCTGGGTCATGCCTCATCTCCGGCGCAGGGCAGTCATCAGAATGGCGATCCGGTCGTGCCGCCGCAAGACCCGGCATGCTACCAGATAAGAAACGCTTCGCTTCGCGAATCGGACATCGCATGCCTTTGCTCGTCATTCCTTATCCGGCGTTCGACCCCGTCCTGGTGCATCTCGGCCCGTTCGCTGTCCGCTGGTACGCCCTCGCCTACATAGTCGGCATTCTGCTCGGCTGGGGGTACGCCCGCATCCTCATTCGCTCCGGCAAATTGTGGGGTGGCAAAGCGCCCCTGACGGCGACCGACTTCGACGATTTCGTCCTTTGGGTGACACTTGGCATCATTCTCGGCGGACGCATCGGCTACGTTCTCTTCTACAACCTTCCGCATTTCGTTGCGCATCCGCTGGAAATTTTTCAATTGTGGAACGGCGGCATGTCATTCCACGGCGGCTTCACCGGCTGCGTGGTTGCGGTTCTGGCATTCGGCTACATGCGCGGCATTCCGGTGCTTTCGCTGGGCGACATCACGTGCGCCGTCGGCCCGATCGGATTGTTTCTCGGCCGCATCGCGAATTTCATCAACGGCGAATTGTGGGGACGACCGACGGACGTTCCTTGGGCGATGGTCTTCCCGAGCGGCGGGCCGATGCCACGGCATCCAAGCCAGATCTACGAGGCGACACTTGAAGGTCTTGTCCTGCTTGCCGTGCTGGCCCTGTTGATGCGTGCCGGCGCGTTGAAGCGGCCCGGATTGATCATCGGAAGCTTCGCGATCTGCTACGCGATCGCACGAACGTTCTGCGAGTTTTTCCGCGAACCCGACGCGCAGCTTGGTTTCCTGTGGGGCGGAGCAACGATGGGCCAGTTGCTGTCGGTGCCGCTGTTCCTTGCCGGCATGGGTTTCATCGCCTATGCGATGAAACACCCGCCGCTGCGGAGCCGCTAGTGTCGGAGCGCTCGCCGCTCGAAATCGAAATTCGCCGACGCATCGCGACGGCGGGGCCAATGCCGGTCGCTGAGTACATGGCGCTCTGCCTGCTCGACCGCCAGCATGGCTACTACGTCACGCGTGATCCGCTCGGCGCGCGCGGCGACTTTACGACAGCGCCAGAAGTCAGCCAGATGTTCGGCGAGCTGATCGGCCTGTGGGCGGCCACCGTGTGGACGCAGATGGGCACACCAGAAAATGTGCGGCTGATCGAGCTCGGTCCCGGGCGCGGTACCCTGATGAATGATGCGCTGCGCGCGGTGCAGATCGTGCCTGAATTTCATTCCGCAATCGTCGCGCATCTGGTCGAGATCAGCCCGGTGCTCCAGGCACAGCAGGAAAAAACACTGGAAGGCGCGGGTGTGACGATTTACTGGCATGCGAAGCTCGCCGACGTCCCTGCGGGACCGGCGATTATTTTTGCCAATGAGTTCTTTGACGCGCTGCCGGTCAATCAGGCCATCAAGACCGACCGCGGTTGGCACGAGCGCCGGATTCAGGTTGATGCCGACGATCAGCTTGCTTTCACGATCGCTCCAGAACCGCTTCCGTTTTTCCAAACCCTGCTGCCCGCGCACTTCAGTTCGGCGCGTGCGGGCGCGATCTTCGAATGGCGTGGCGATACGGAGGCGATGGAGGTCGGCAGGCGCGTTGCGGATGGCCGCGGGGCTGCCCTGGTGATCGACTACGGCCACACGGAATCCGGCATCGGGGAAACGTTCCAGGCTGTCGGCCGACATGCTTACGCGGATCCGTTGACCGCGCCCGGCGCGCTTGATCTAACTGCTCACGTCGATTTTCAGGCGCTGTCGCGGGCCGTCGAGTCCATGGGCGCGAAAGGGTTTGGGCCGATCGAACAATCGCAGTTCTTGCGTCGTCTCGGCATCGAGCAGCGCGCGGCTTCACTCAAGACCAAGGCCGCGCGCGCCGACGATATTGACCAAGCCTTGGCGCGCCTGATCGGCCGCGAACGCACCGCCATGGGAGAATTGTTTAAAGTTGCGGCTTTCGTGCATCCTTCTATCGGCACGCCGCCCGGTTTCGAGGCTTCAAAGAGCTAGCTGCATGACCTTGCACGTCCTATCTATTGATGACGCGTGGCTGGCCACTCCACGGTGAGCGATGCTGCAGGCTTCTTTTCTCGCCACCCTTCCAGGCATTCGACATGCCTTCTTCACGCGCTCCGGCGGCGTATCGCAAGGCGTGTACTCGTCCCTCAATGGCGGGGTTGGCTCCAGGGACGCCCCCGAGAAAGTCGCCGAGAACCGCGCGCGCATGGCGGCGGCGCTGGGTGTAGATGCGGACCGCTTCCTCACACTCTTTCAAATCCATTCACCGGACGTCGTCATCGCACAGGAGCCGTGGACACGCGACAGCCGTCCGCGCGCCGACGCTGTCGTCACACAGGTGCCGCGCCTTGCTATCGGCGTGTCGACTGCAGACTGCGGACCACTGTTGTTTGCCGACGGTGAGGCAGGAGTGATCGGTGCAGCGCATGCCGGATGGCGTGGCGCGTTGTCGGGAGTAATCGAAGCTACGGTCGCTGCAATGGAACGGCTCGGTGCCAGGCGTGCACGGATCGCTGCGGCACTCGGACCGACGATCCGCCAATCGAACTATGAAGTCGGTCCGGAGTTTGTAGAGCGGTTTCTTGCTGCCGATCCCGCAAATGCGCGCTGCTTCAAGCCGTCACAGCGCGAGGACCATGCCATGTTCGACCTCTGCGGCTATATCGCGCAGCGCGTCGAGCAAGCTGGCCTCACGCAATTCGAGGATCTTGGTTTGTGCACATATAAAGAGCCCGGACGTTTCTACAGCTACCGTCGCAGTACGCATCGTGACGAGCCTGACTATGGACGCCATATCAATGCAATTGCGCTGAACGGTTAGTTCTAACGCAATGTGGCGATGAGTCTGGACTCAAGGATGTGGTTGCCGCTACGGTTTGCCCTGGCCGGAGGGGTTTAAAGAGCAAAAAGCACGGCCGCAGGGGTGTCTATGGAGCGGAGTCGGGGTCACCGCGTGCGCGGCACGCAACGCGTTTGGCGTGTCGCCGGCTTGCTTGCCGTCGCGCTCGCCCTCGCCGCGTGCAATCCCGATAGCCAAGGCTTATCCGCGCAGCAGCCGCGCGGCGCCACCGTCGCATTCGACTCCCTCGACGGCTTGCCGCCGAGTCAATTCCAGCGCCTTGTGAAGAATCTCAATGACGAAGCTCAGTCGCGTCGTCTTGCGGTGATTTCGCGCGAACAACCGTCGGCCTACCGCGTGCGCGGCTATCTCGCTGCAGCGGTCGCGAAACATCAGACCAAAATTTCATGGGTGTGGGACGTTTTTGACCAGGACGAGCATCGCGCCGTGCGTATCAGCGGTGAGGAAACCGCGAAGGTCCGGCACAAAGACGCCTGGACTGCCGCCGACGACGCCATGCTGCGCCGGATCGCGCAATCGAGCATGGAGCAGCTTGCTGCGTTCCTGACGTCGTCGGAGGTCGCGCCGGGAACCGCGCCGGCGGCGGAGCCTCAAATTGCCCTCGTCGGCGCAAGCGATTCCTCCCCGGAGGCGGCCGGTATATTCCGTATTTTCCGTCCGCAGGCCGATCCTATATCGACGGCGAGCGCAGAACCGTCTGGCGAAGATGAGGCCGGCCCCGTGCCGCTTCCGCGGCGGCGCCCTGCGGCGCTCGTGTCGTCGCGCGAGACGTTGACGCTCGCGGCGTCCCGCCGCTAAGCCGCGATTCATCCTTTCCGCCAAAAGCCGGGACAACGATTTCCAGCCATATTGCCGCGCCCTGTCTGCCTTGTTATGACCACGCCGCTTGTGGCCGGAGTGAGGGCGAGGATTTCGGGATGTCGGGCAAGAACGGAGCGATCAAGCTCGTCGCCGGCAATTCCAATCCTGCGCTGGCGAAGGGGATTTCGGACTATCTCAAGGTGCCGCTCACAAAAGCCGTGGTCCGGCGCTTCGCCGATATGGAGATTTTCGTCGAGATCCAGGAAAACGTGCGTGGCGCCGACGTTTTCGTGATCCAGTCGACATCGTTCCCGGCCAACGACCATCTCATGGAGCTGCTGATCATCATCGATGCGCTACGGCGCTCCTCCGCGCGCCGCATCACCGCTGTGATCCCCTACTTCGGGTATGCGCGACAGGACCGCAAACCCGGCCCGCGCACGCCGATCTCGGCAAAGCTGGTCGCCAACCTGATTACCCGTGCCGGCGCCGACCGCGTGATGACGCTCGACCTGCATGCCGGTCAGATCCAGGGCTTCTTCGATATTCCGACCGATAACCTCTATGCGTCGCCGGTGATGGTTCGCGATATCCGCGAACGCGTCAAGCTCGACAATGTGATGGTGGTGTCACCGGACGTCGGTGGCGTGGTGCGCGCACGCGGCTTGGCGAAACGGATCAATGCGCCGCTTGCCATCATCGACAAGCGGCGCGAACGCGCCGGCGAGTCCGAGGTGATGAACGTGATCGGCGATGTCGCGGGTTTCACCTGCGTGCTCGTCGACGACATCGTCGATTCCGGCGGAACTCTGGTCAACGCCGCCGACGCGCTGCTCGAAAACAAAGCCAAGGAAGTTTACGCCTATATCAGCCACGGCGTGCTTTCGGGCGGAGCCGTGACGCGCATCTCAGGATCGCGCCTGAAGGAGCTGGTGATCACGGACTCGATTCAACCGACCAAGGAAATCCTCGCCGCCGGCAATATCCGGATACTGGAAATCGCGTCCCTCATCGGCGAAGCGATCGGACGCACCGCGACCGAGGAGTCAGTGTCGAGTCTGTTCGACTGAACCCACCGCTCGACCGACTTATCCACTGTTGAGTCACCTTGCCACAGCATTGGTTGTGGAGAGTCGAATCGGTGCGGTTGCCTATGACAGGCAAATCACGGCTGATTGGCACTTGACGATGCCTTTGGCGGGCGGAATCAGGCGCGATATAGTCGAATCGCTTGGTGATTCGCTCTCGCCGTCAAGGCATCCCGTAACCCCTGCGTCAAAGGACGGTCCGGGCCCATCTCGGGTCATCCCTGTGTCGTGCGTGTGGTGGCGTGCGTTTCCTCGCGCTCCAATTGGCAAAGCGGAGACGTCATGTCCCTGACAAGCTACGCGGAAGAGTCGCGCATCAATCCTCTCGATGTGGTGGAGCGGCTCGCGACCGGCAATGACTGGTCATTTGAACGCGCCAGCGACGACGAAATCACGATCCTGGTCACTGGGCGCTGGACCGACTATCAACTCTCTTATACCTGGATGGGAGATATCGAAGCGCTGCATCTCGCATGTGCCTTTGACTTGCGCGTGCCTGAACGGCGATGCGCAGAAGTGCAGGCACTGATTACGCTGATCAATGAGCGCCTCTGGGTCGGTCACTTTGACCACTGGGTGACCGAGGGCATCGTGATGTTTCGCCACGCCCTCGTCCTCGCGGGCGGCACCGAAGCCTCCGGCAAGCAGTGCGAGGCGTTGCTCGGCACGGCGCTCGATTCCTGCGAACGCTATTTCACGGCCTTCCAGTTCGTAGTTTGGGCTGGCAAGACCGCGCGTGAAGCGCTCGACGCCGCGATGTTCGAAACATCCGGGGAGGCATAACGGCGCAAATGGCGATATAATCGTCGCCATGAAGCGAGCAAAACCTGCCGATAAACCGCTGCGTGGACTTTCGGGCCGCCTGGTCCTGCTTGGCGCCGGGAAGATGGGCTCGGCCATGCTCGAGGGCTGGCTCGCGCGCGGACTTGACCCGCGCAAGCTCGCCGTGCTTGAGCCGCATCCCACGAAGGCGATTCAGGCGCTGGCGCGGCGCGGCGTGACGATCAATCCGCGCAAAAAAATTTTCGAGGCAAGCGCGGTTGTGATCGCGGTCAAGCCGCAGAACGCGCCGGAAGCCATGCCCGCACTTGCCGCCTTCGTCGGCAAGTCGACCGTGGCCCTTTCGATCATGGCCGGCAAGACCATTGCCTTTTTGCAGGCCGCACTCCCCGCGGGAACGGCGATCGTGCGCGCAATGCCGAACACGCCGGCGGCGATCGGGCGCAGCATTACGGTCGCCAGTGCAAATCCCATGGTGAGTGTCCGTCAGCGCAAGCTCGCCTCCAACCTGCTCTCAGCCATTGGCAAAGTGGAATGGGCCAGCAATGAAACCCTGATGGATGCAGTGACGGCACTCTCCGGCTCGGGGCCCGCCTATGTATTTCTTCTGGCGGAAGCGATGGCCAGCGCCGGCATCGCGGCGGGACTGCCCCCCGCCCTCGCGACCCGGCTCGCGCACGACACCGTCGCGGGCTCGGGTGAATTGCTGCATCATTCGCAGCTCAGCGCCGCAACCTTGCGGGAGAATGTGACCTCGCCAGGCGGGACGACCGCTGCTGCCCTCGACGTGCTTTTGGGGCCTGGCGGCCTTGAGGAGCTGATGACGAAGGCCATTGCGGCTGCTACGCGCCGATCGCGCGATTTGGCGGGCTAGAGCGTGCCCTAGAACCGTCCTCATTCCGGCCCTACATTTACAGGCAGACGAGTTTGTCATGGGAGGCCGTCATGGCCCGTAAGTCCAAGCGTCCGCGCAGAAGTCCGGCCGCGACCCCAACGCGAGGTGGTACCGACCGCGATAAGGCGATCAATGCGCTGATGTCGCTGCTCGCCGATCATTCGTTTGAACAGGTCGGGCTGGCCGAAGTCGCCGGCAGGGCTGGCATCAAGCTTTCGCAGCTCCGTGCCGAATTCGGATCGACGCTAGCGATTTTGGCCGCCCATATTAAGGAGATCGACCGCGTTGTTCTCGCCGGCGGCGACAGTGACATGGCTGAAGAGCCCGCGCGCGAGCGCCTTTTCGACGTCCTGATGCGCCGCCTGGAGGCACTCGCCCCTTACAGAGATGCTGTCCGCTCCATCATGCGCTCGGCGCGGCGAAATCCCGGGCTCGCCTTCGCGCTCAATGCCATGGCGGTACGCTCGCAACGCTGGATGCTTGAGGCCGCCGGCATCGGCACAGCGGGCCCGCGCGGTGCCCTGCGGGCGCAAGGCGCAGCGCTGACGTTTGCGCGCGTGCTGTCCGTGTGGATCGACGACGAGGACGAGGGCCTCGACCGGACGATGGCGGCGCTCGATCGCGGACTTGCAAGCGCCGAGCGCTGGGCAGGTTTCCTTGACGATCTCTGCGCGATTCCTGGATGTGTTTTGCGCGGACCGCGGCGCCGTCGTCGCAGGCGCGGCGAAGAAGCGGAAGCCGCCTAGACCGGCACACGAACGGTCGCACGCAATCCGCCCATCGGACTGTCGCCGAGCGTAATGTCGCCGCCGTGTGAACGCGCAATGTCGCGTGCGATCGCCAGTCCCAGACCGGTGCCGCCCTCGTCCTGATTGCGGGCATCGTCGAGCCGCAAGAACGGTTTGAACACCTCCTCGCGCATATCGGACGGAATGCCCGGTCCGTCATCGTCGACGGTGACCGTGAGATAACGGTGGTCGCGATGACCGGAAATAGCAATTGACGGCGCGTGGCGCGCCGCATTGGAAACAAGGTTGGCCAGGCAACGCTTGAAAGCCGCCGGACGCACCGTGACGATCGGCGGACCGTGGAAAAGCACGGTGGACTTGTGGCCATGCCGCTCTGCGTCGAGACGCAGTTCCTCCAAAAATTCCGCCATGTCGGTCGGCGCCGCCGTTTCGCCACTGTCACCGCGCGCGAAGGCAAGATAGGCTTCCAGCATCCGTGCCATTTCGTCGATGTCTTTTTGCATCGCCTCGACTTCAGGCGTTTTCTTTTTGATAAGCGCGAGCTCGAGCTTGAATCGCGTGAGCACCGTGCGCAAGTCATGCGAGACGCCGGCCAGCATCGCCGTGCGCTGCTCGATCGAGCGCTCGATGCGCGTCTTCATCTCGATGAAAGCGTTTGCCGCGCGCCGGACTTCGCGGGCGCCGCGCGGGCGGAAATTGGGCACTTCCCGCCCCTTGCCGAAACTTTCGGCTGCATCGGCAAGCCGCAGGATGGGTTTGATCTGATTGCGCAGAAAAATAATCGCAACGATCAGCAGTACCGTCGACGTGCCCACCATCCAGAGCAGAAAAATTTCCGAATTGGAGACGTAGGCCGCGCTGCGCCTGGCAAAGACCCGCATCACGGTGTTGTCGAGCTGGACACGGATTTCCAGCAGCGCGGATTTGCCGACCGTGTCCATCCAGTAAGGACGTCCGATCTGCTTGCGCAATTCCTCCGCCAACGCCTGATCCAGCAGTGAAAAGAACGGCTTAGGGCCGGGCGGCGGCATCTCGGAAAGCGGCAGAAAATCGACCACGAGGCCAAGGCGTTGCTGCGCGATGCGGCGAATTTGGGCCTGATCAGCATCCTGCGGGTAGCCGCGATAGATATCGATCAGGGCGGCAATGTCCTGGACCACGCTGGCGGAGAGCCGCTGGGTAACGACGTTCCAATGGCGCTCCATGAAGACGAAAGCGATGACCGATTGCAGGATCACCATCGGCGCGATGATGATGAGCAGTGCGCGGGCGTAGAGACCCTTCGGCATGACGCTGTTGAGCCACCGGCTCGCTCTGCGCCAGCCTTCGACGACCTGACCAAGCGCACTGTGGATCCTGCGCACCACCGGGATCGCGTCGTACCACTCCCAGGCGCCGCGCAGTCTTGTGAGCGCGGTGCGCACACCGCTGCTGATGTCGAGACTGGTCATGACGTAATCACCAGCCGGTAACCGACACCGCGCACTGTCTGCACAAAGAGCGGGTTGGCCGGATTGCGCTCGATCTTCCGGCGCAGCCGGTTGACCTGAACGTCAACGGCCCGCTCGCTGACAGCACCGCCCTGCCCGGCAAGCGACAGCCGCGGAACGGTTTCGCCCGGAGCAGCGGCAAGAATGCGCAGCATCTCGCGCTCGCGGTCGGTCAGGCGAATGACTTCCTCGCCCTTACGCAATTCGCCACGCGCAAGATGATACACGAAGGGCCCGAAGCGAATCGACTCAACTGGTGGTGACGGCGCCGGCTGGGCACGTTTGAGAATATTGGCAATGCGCAAGGACAGTTCGCGCGGCTCGAACGGCTTCGAGAGATAGTCGTCCGCACCGATCTCGAGCCCGCGGATTCTGCTCTCAGCCGCGTCACGTGCCGTCAGCATCAGAATAGGCACGTTTGAATCGCCGCGTATGGCTTTTGCGAGATCGAAACCGGATTCGCCCGGCATCATGACATCGAGGATGAGCAGGTCGAAGCTGAGGCCACTCAGCTTCGCGCGCGCATCCGTCGCAGTGTCTGCGGTGGTCACACGGTAACCCTCGCTGCTAAGAAACCGCGAGAGCAGATCACGAATGCGGCGGTCGTCGTCGACGACCAGCAGATGCGGCGCGTCGTCGGGAAGTGTTGCGGGCAAGGTCATTGCCGAAGCTCCTCCCGCCAAGTTCAGCCTCGAGTCCTCGATGCACGGTCGGCGCGGCCGATCAATCGCAAGACATCGTCGCGATTGTTGGCATCGATCATTGACGTAAGAAACCGGCGCGCCGCTTCGTGCGCGTTGGGTCCGAGCTCGCTGAACGCGCGATTGATCCGCTGCGTTTGCAGCGTCGCAAGCCGGAGCGCAAGGGCTTCGCCCTTCGGCGTCACATACAGGAGACGCTGGCGGCGGTCCTGCTCGCCTTCCCTCTGCAGCACGTAACCCTGGTCGACCAACTGTTTGAGCACGCGGCCAAGCGACTGCTTCGTGATGTTGAGGATCTCGAGCAGGTCCGCAACCTTCATGCCGGGATTGCGGTTGACGAAATGCAGCACCCGGTGATGGGCGCGCCCGAAACCAAGTTTCAGCAGCACCTCATCGGGGTCGCCGACGAAGTCACGATAAGCGAAAAACAGCAGTTCAATGATGTCCCAAATGGGCTCCGCCGCCGCCCCACCCGCCGAACGGCGTTCTGCCAGTCCCCCACCGGCGACAGCGACTTTGCTCATATTTATGTCAGCCATATTGACATATTTTGTTTTTATGTTACAAAAACAGCATCCGAGACGAAAGGATTGTACCAAAAAAGGCCCGTTTTGGACTGAGCACGCGAGGGCTTTAGAGGACGTCCTTTCCGGTCGGCCAAGTCATACCGGGTGTCACCGGTTGACGCAAAGTGTTGGAATAGGCGCGAAAAATGCGCCATCACAGCGGCAGCAGGCCGCCGCTACGCAAGGCGAAGGAGGAATTCATGGCTGCCCAGTCCTATGACCGGCTCGAAGGGGTCATCTGGTATGACGGCAAGCTCGTTCCCTGGAACGAGGCGAACCTCCACGTCCTCTCGCACGGGCTTCACTATGCGAGCTGTGTCTTCGAAGGCGAACGCGCCTATGGCGGCCAGGTCTTCAAGAGCACCGCACATTCTGAACGGCTGAAGCGATCCGCCAATATCCTTGATTTCGAAATTCCTTATTCCGTGGCCGAGATCGACGCCGCCAAAAAGCTGGTGGTTGAAAAGAACGGGAAGAAGGAAGCGTATGTTCGTCCGGTTGCCTGGCGCGGATCCGAGATGATGGGCGTTTCGGCACAGAGCAACACGATCCATCTCGCCATCGCCAGCTGGGAGTGGCCGAGCTATTTCGACCCCGAGCAGAGATTAAAGGGAATCCGGCTGGACCTCGCCGAGTATCGTCGTCCTGATCCAAAAACGGCGCCCTGCTCCGCCAAGGCGGCCGGCCTGTACATGATCTGCACGATCTCGAAGCATCGGGCCGAACGCAAAGGTTACGCCGACGCCATGATGCTGGATTGGGAAGGACGCGTCGCCGAATGCACAGGCGCCAATATTTTCTTCGTGAAGGACGGCAAGATTCACACGCCGATCGCCGACTGCTTCCTCGACGGCATCACCCGCCAGACCGTCATCGGGCTCGCGCGCAAGCGCGGCATGGAGGTGATCGAGCGGCGCATCACGCCGGACGAGCTTACGAGTTTTTCGGAATGCTTCATCACCGGCTCGGCCGCCGAAGTGACCGCAGTCGCGGAGATCGCGCACTGGAATTTCAATCCCGGCGGGATCACCAAGACGTTGATGGACGATTATACGGCCGAAGTGAAGCCGAAGGCTGCAGCCGCCTAGCCAAAGCGGGCAACGGCGCGCGGCTCCTGCGGCCGCAACAACGTAACATAGCGCACGCGATTCACCGCAACAAAGCGGTCCATATGCTCGTCGAGGACGCGCCGCTTGCTTTGTGACGCGTGCCTGAGCATCAGATTGCCTCCGCCGCCTATTGCAACAAATCCGACGTGAAAATAGTCCAGGTTTGACCGCCGGGTGATGAACCCGACGATGTCACCGTTTGCGAGCAGCGCCTTGTTGTTCAGGAACACGGCACTCGGAATCACCCGGATCGCAAAACGGCGGCGGCCAAGTGCTTGGTGCCAATAAACGTTCTTCTCGATTTCAATCGAACCCGCCATGTCAATCGGTTTGCACACTTGGTTTTCGACGTTGTGCTGACCCCATTCGAAGAAATAGTGATTGCGTTCGCGCCAGCTGACGACACCGTCGTGATAGCGGATGGTTTTCAACGCCGAGTCGAATCTGTCGTGACTTCCGGCGCGTGCGGCCGCCAGAACGGTTTCACAAAAGGTCACGCAATCAAACCCATCGTCGCGAACGACGAATTGCTCCGGCCGCTGCGGACCACCGATCAGCGTATAGCCAAGATAGCGCGTGCCTCGCAGCGCCCCCGAAATGAAGTCGATTTTTTCCGAGATCGAGCCCTTGGATTGGGCCTCACTGATGAGGTGGCCGATCCTTGTTTCTGCGGCACGAGCGTGACCTAGGCCGGCCGCCAATAGCGCGCCGCCACCGAGAAAATAGAGAATATCGCGGCGATCTGGACGCTGAGTGAGGGCCATCAGGTCTCCCTGCCGCCACTAATCCTTGATCACGACCAGCCGGTCGACGCCGGATTCCGCACCCCAAACCTCGCCCGGCCGGCCAAGCAATTGACGGACCGAAGCACCACGCTTGTCGCTCGGGAAGCTCTCGAAGGCCTCGGTCGCCGGGTCGAATCGCACGATAGCATTGGAGACAAAATCCGTGGCCCAAACTTTGTCTTTGTTATCGACGTAGATCGCGTAACACCCGCCCTTACTCTTGGGAAGGCTCCAGACTTTCCAGGCCTTGTTCATCGGGTCGTAGCGACCGATTTCCCCGGTATTCCAGAAGCTCACCCACAACAGTCCTTTGGAATCCGACCAGATACGGCGCGGCCCCACACCGGGTTTCGGCGGCGGCACCATCAGCGCATCGCCGCTCACGGTATCGATCTTGGCGATGTGGTCGCCCGCGAGCGAGGCATACCAGACCTCGCCGTTCGGCGTCGTTGTGATTCCGTAAGTCCCCGCACCTTTCGGTGCTTTCCAGGCCTCGACCTTGCCGCTCGACGGATCGACGCGGCCGTAAACACCGCTTTGCCCGGTGAACCAAAGAATGCCTTTGCGGTCGAAGGTCGCGGTATTGAGGTTGGCGCCCGGAAATTCCTTCGGCAGCGGGAAAAGCTTCACCGCCCTGGTCGCCGGATCAAATCGCGCGATCGCATTCTGCCCGCCGTCAGTGATCCATGCAGCGCGATCAGGGCCGACAATTACGCCGTGGGGCGCGGAACCCGGGCCGAGCGAAATTTGCATTGCCTGCCCGCTGTTCGGGTTGAGGATGCCGAGGGCGCCTTGAAATTGAGCCGTGTACCAAACATTGCCGTCCGGCGCCGGCGCAACATCATGTGGATGCGACCCGCGCGGAACATCAAAGCGGGTCACTTCCGCGGACAATGCCGGGTGAGCAGCGAGCGCCACGGCAGCAACTGCTGCCAACACGACCGGAACCATATTGCCCTCCAGCAGACAGCGGCTATTCCGCTGCTTCACGCTCGCGACGCCGAACCTCCCACCGCCCCGCTGCTGCATCATCGGCAGCTTTGGCGTCCACCCAGGTTTTTCCGCTTGCCGTTTCGACCTGCTTCCAAAATGGCGCGCGGGTCTTGAGATAATCCATCAGGAACTCGGCGGCTGCAAAAGCCGCTTCGCGGTGCGACGACGCCGTCACGACGAGCACAATATCTTCGCCGGGCTTAATACGCCCGTACCGATGAATGACAGTTACGCCGAGCAAAGGCCACCTGGTCGCAGCTTCGGCTGCGTGTCGCGCGATCTCGGCTTCCGCCATGTCCGGATAATGTTCAAGCGTGAGCGCTGCTATCGGTTCGCCGTTCTCGGTCCCGCGGCAAATTCCGGTAAATGTAATGAGCGCGCCGATGTCATCGCGGCCGCGTGCAAGCTTCGCCGCTTCCACGCTGGCGTCAAAAGGCTCGCGCTGCAAACGCACTGTCGGTGTCATAAGCCGTAATGTAACCCGCCGGTGGCCGTCCGGCTATCCGCCCGTCATGGGTGGAAAAAACGCGATTTCTCCGGCGCCTTTGATTGCGGTCTCCGGTCGCACGTGACTCTGGTTAATGGCGGCGCGGATCACATTCCGGTTTTCGAAAGCGAATGCGTATTCCTCGCCGCGCGAGGCCAACCAGGTCATCAGGTCACTGACGGTGGCAACACCCGGCGGAATCTCAACCGTTTCCTCCGGCTTGCCGACGCGCTCGCGTACCCACGCGAAATAGCGCAACTTCACATTCATTCGTCGATCACATAGCGCAAGCCGGCGCGCATATAGTCCCAGCCAGTATAGAGCGTCAGGAGCGCTGACAGCCACAGCAGCATGATGCCGACTTGCGTGACGACCGGCACAATGCGGTCGCCGGCATCACCCGCGATCAAAAAGCCGACGGCAACCATTTGCCCGGTTGTCTTCCATTTGGCGAGGCGCGTCACCGGAACGCCGACTCTCAATTCTGCGAGATATTCGCGCAGGCCGGAAACCAATATCTCGCGGCAAAGGATGACGACGGCTGCGAGCAGCGTCCATCCGCGAATTGTTTCCTCCGCCGCCAGCATCAGCAGACAGGATGCGACCAGCAGTTTGTCGGCGATCGGATCGAGCATGCGGCCGAGCGAGGACTGTTGGCCCCACGTGCGTGCGAGATACCCATCGAGAATATCCGTCACACCTGCCGAGATAAAAAATGCCAGCGCAACCCAGCGGAGCCACAACGGCCCGTCAAAAATGCTTTGCCAGTAGAGCAAGCCGACGACCACCGGCACAGCCGCAATTCGCGCGTAAGTGAGCAAATTCGGCAGCGCCAAAGGGCGCGCCGGCAACGGCCGGGAACTCATGGCATTCATGGCCGGAAAGGAACACCCGCAGCGCGGTCAGGTCAACCGGGCACTGCGGCTCAATCCCCACTGATTCTACTGAATTGGAGGTTTGGGCAGCCTGCTCTTGCCGGGCTCCATCACAAATGTCTGATCAAGGGAATACCATTCGCCCTTTACGTCGCTTGCCGGCGCAGCGTCGCTGTGCCGCACGTAGTTGCCGACCAGCGCACGTGTCACGCCGAACTGAACGTCCGTCTCGAGCTTTTCGTCATCATTGACATAAACCTGCGAGATCAGAGTCTTGAAGCCGTCCTTGAAGATCAGAAAGTGCAGGTGCGCCGGACGATAATTGTGACGGCCGGTTGCACGCACGAGGTCGCCGACCGGACCGTCAACGGGAATCGGGTAGCCCGCGGGCTTCACGCTTCGAAAACTGAAATGCCCACGCGCGTCGGTCTTGAATTTTCCCCGCAAGTTCATTGGCGCCTGCTTGGGGTCCTGTTGCTCGTAGAAGCCCTCGGGCGAGGAGTGCCAAATATCGACTTCGGCATCCGCAATCGGCTTTCCGGCCTGATCCTTGACCCAGCAATTGACAAACAACGCAGGCCCCGGTGTCGGCGAACGCACGATTGAGCCGCCGTTCTCCGTACGCGGTGAATTCATTCGCCAGAACGGCCCAAGCAGGTTCGCGGTGGTTTCGGTCTGCCCGTTGTTTCCATTATTGAGAAGACAAATAAGGGTTGAAAAGCCAAGCGAGCCGGACATCAACACAACTTCGTTGTGCTTGTCGTCGGTCTTCTGCCCAAGCCTTGCGACGTATTGGACCGCCTTTTCGAATTCGTCCTCGGTGAGGTGGACGTCGCGCGCAAAGGCGTGCAAATGCTCCACCAGCGAAATGAGAATCTCCCGCAACCGAGGTGGCTGCGTATTCTTGAATGCTTCGGTCACGACCTTTGTGACGTCTTCCTGCCTCTGAATGATCATCTATCGCGTTCCATCTACTGCTGACTCGTGGAAGAACTCATATATCTTTCGCGCGGTCTCCGCACTAATTCCAGGCACCTGGGCCAGATCGGGCAGGCTTGCCCGCTCGATCGCTTTCACGGTGCCAAAATGTCGAAGTAAAGCCCGCTTGCGGGTGGGACCGATCCCCGGAATTTCCTGCAATCCGGCTTCGCGAATGTCTTTCTTGCGACGCGTGCGGTGCGACCCCACGGCAAAACGATGGGCCTCGTCGCGCAACCGCTCGATGAAATAAAGCAAAGGGTCGCGCGGGGGCAGCTTGAAGGGCGCGCGGCCTGTCATGAAAAAGGTCTCGCGACCCGCATCCCGATCAGGGCCTTTTGCAATCGCCACGACCGCAACGTCGACGATACCTAGCGCGGTCAGTGTATCCTGCGCGGCATTGAGTTGCCCCAGCCCGCCGTCAATAAGCAACAAATCGGGCCAGAACTGGTCCTCGGCTCCGCCGGTAATGAGGTCGCGCACATTGTTCGCCACAACGCGGGGGTTTTCTTCGAGCAGCCGCTTGAATCGCCGCTCAAGGACCTCGCGCATCATCCCGTAGTCGTCCCCGGGCGTAAGATCGGATGATCGAATATTGAACTTGCGATACTGGTTTTTGCGAAAGCCGTCGGGTCCGGCGACGACCATGGCTCCCACGGCGTTCGTCCCACCGATGTGGCTGTTGTCGTACACTTCAATCCGGCCCGGAGGGCGCGGCAGCGAGAACGTTTCCTTCAATGCGCCCAGCAGCTTTTGCTGCGACGATGTATCCGCAAGCTTGCGTGCGAGTGCTTCGCGCGCATTGGCCAAGGCGTGCTGCACGAGCTCCTTGCGTTCGCCGCGTTGCGGCGCGCTCACCTCGACTTTGCGTCCGGATTTGGTCGTCAGCGCTTCGGCAAGCAGTGCTCGCTCGTCAAAATCGTGCGAAACGAGAATGAGGCGCGGCGACGGCTTGTCGTCGTAGAATTGCGCAAGAAATGCGCCGAGCACTTCCGCCGGACCAATGCTGCGGTCGGCCTTCGGGAAATAGGCGCGGTTCCCCCAGTTTTGTCCGGTGCGGAAAAAGAACACCTCGACGCAGGAGTACCCGCCCGCCTGATGAACGGCGAAAACGTCCGCCTCGTCCGTGCTGCGCGGGTTGATCCCTTGGTGCGATTGGATCGCTGAGAGCGCCGACAGACGATCCCGGTAGATCGCTGCCCTTTCATAATCGAGAGTAGCCGAGGCTTTGTCCATCTCGCGCGCCATTTCTTTTTGCACTGACTGGCTGCGGCCGGACAGAAATTCATTTGCCTCCTTCACCAGTTCGCAATAGCCGGCGAAATCGATTTCCCGCGTGCATGGCGCCGAGCATCGTTTGATCTGGAAGAGCAGGCACGGCCTCGTCCTGGCCTCGAAATATGAATCCGAGCAGGACCGTAACAGAAAGGCGCGCTCAAGCGCATTGATAGTGCGGTTGACTGCGCCGGCGGACGCGAACGGACCGTAATAGTGCCCCGGCCGTGCACGTGCGCCGCGATGCTTTAGGATCTGGGGCGCCCAGTGATCCGACGTGATCAGGATATAGGGAAACGACTTGTCGTCGCGCAGCAGCACGTTGAAACGTGGCCGCAGACGCTTGATCAAATTTGCTTCCAGCAGCAGCGCCTCGGTTTCGGTCTTGGTGGAGACGAACTCCAGGCTCACCGTCGCCGCAATCATGCGGGAAATTCGGCTGTCGTGCCCGGTCGGGCGCGCGTAGGCAGTCACTCTTTTCCGGATGTTCTTGGCCTTGCCGACATAGAGCACGTCGCCCTGCGCATCGATCATTCGGTAGACGCCGGAGGCAGACGGGGCGAGCTTTGCAAAGCTCGCGATCGCGGCGCGGCCAGAAGCCAATGTACCGGCCGTCGCACCGTCCACCTCGAGCTCCGGCAACGAAGAGTCTTCGTCCTCTTCGCGCAGCTCGCTCGCCGGATCGATGTCTTTGTTGGTGCCGTTCATGCTCGAGAAGATAGTGCGCGGCATGCATTTACGCATGGCCAAACTGATAATTGCGGAGCCGCCGCTATTCCACAGCCTCGCTGTCGGCGGTCCGCCACGCCAGATGCTGTCCGCCGTCGACGGGGATTGTCACGCCGGTCACATTCGTGGCCTGTGCGAGGTAGAGAACCGCAGTGGCGATATCGTCCGGCTGTGGGCCGCGCTTGAGCGGTGTACTTTCCGCCTGCGCCGCAAATTGGGCATCGGTCTGGCGCGGGCTTGGAAGCGTCGGCCCCGGCGCGACTCCATTGACCCTGACCCTCGGCGCCAATGCCTGCGCGAGAGTGGTTGTCGCGGTAAAGAGCGCGCTCTTGCTCAGCGTGTATGAGAAAAAGCGCGGGTTGGGTCTGAGCACACGCTGGTCGACGATATTGACGATTGACGCGTCAAGGCCTTCTGGCGCTTGCGCCGCGAAGGCCTGCGAGAGGAAAAGCGGCGCCTGGAGATTTACGGCGATCGCACGCTGGAAGCGTGCAGGCGACAATGTCTCGATATCGTCCGGCTCGAATTCTCCGGCATTGTTGACCAGAAGCGTGAGCCGGCCGAATGCGACGGCAGCCGGCACGAGGCCGCGAACGGCGTCGTGATCGGCAAGGTCGGCAAGAACAACGTGGGCTTGGCCGCCCGCTCCCATGATCGCGGACGCAAGCCTCTCCGCGTCATCGCGCGAATTGTTGGCATGCAGCACCATCGCATAACCCGCACGCGCCAAGGCAAGCGCGATCGCCGCACCAATTCGGCGGCCGGCACCGGTGACCAGCGCCGTGCGAGCGGCTCCCTTTGGATTGTCAGCCATCGCACCCTGCCTGGCATCTCCGCGCGGTTGCACGTTGTGCCACCGATTGCGCGCTCTGCGCATGCTGTCCGCCGCCAACCGATCGGCGCGGACCGATCATGGTAAAGAGAGTCATACCAAAAAACATAAAACTAAGGGTTCTTTAGGGATGTCGCCCGCGGGCACTTTTGTATTCACACCCGTTTAACCTAAAAGGCCCGATAAATCCTCTACGAAACCGTCGATGTTTTGCCGGCGGGTCGCTCTTTCATTTGCACATTCGGGGCGTGCAGGGAGCGGAGTTGAGTGGAGGGTAAGATGAAGAAGACGATCATGGCGATGGCAATCGCGACGGCCGCGAGCGGCAGTGCTTCTGCCGCGGATCTTCCGCGTGGCCCTGCGCCGTATTATCCGCCACCCTCGCTTGCCTATAACTGGACCGGCCCGTACGCCGGTCTGAACCTCGGTTATGAGTGGGGCAAGGTTACAAACAACGTCACAAAGCCGAGCGGCATCGCTGGCGGAGGTCAGATTGGTTACAACTGGCAGATGAGTCAGTTTGTGTTCGGTGTCGAAACGGACATACAGATCAGCGGCGCCGACGACACATTCGCTCCATACAAATTTTCGAATCCCTGGTTCGGCACCCTTCGCGGACGCGCCGGTTTTGCGATCAACAATATGCTGCTGTACGCAACGGGCGGCCTTGCCTACGGCGAGCTCAAAGGCGAGTTCCTGGGGCTCGACGAGAACAAGACGCTTGTCGGCTGGACCGCCGGCGCCGGCCTGGAGTACGGATTCACGCAGAATTGGTCGGCGAAGATCGAATATCTTTACATGGATCTCGCAAGCCGCACCTACACGATCACCGGCGTGGACAACGGATTGCACGCGAGTCATCTGCGCCTCGGCGTGAACTATCACTTCTGACACGCTCAGAAACTTTTGAGTGCGGAAACCTCGGGCCCAGCGCCCGAGGTTTTGTTTTGTGGCGCGCGATGCAGAGGTTCCGGCCGCTCCGTACGACTTAAGTATTCGTTCACCGTGCGCACGTTCAAAAAAAGATCGAGGCAACAACATGACTTTTCGTCGTTCGCAATTCGGCAATGCAGCTGACGACTCTCAATCGATGTGTCTTTTGCGCACTAGACGCGAGAGCAATTTTGAATATTTTGCCGGCACAAATTCGTGCGTCGTTTCTGTAACGGAGGTTTCGAGAATGAAGCGTTTGATTTTGGCGGGCGCCGCTGGGCTCGCTGCGTTGACGATGATGCAGTCGGCGAATGCAGCCGACATCGCGCGTCGGCAGGCCATGCCGACGAAGGCGCCAGCCTATTTCGCTCCATACAACTGGTCCGGCTTCTACGTCGGTATCAATGGCGGTGGCGCGTGGGGCCGTTCCGATTTCTCCGCGCCGTTTGCCTCGGGTTCATTCGACACATCCGGTTGGCTCGCAGGCGGTACGATTGGTTACAACTGGCAGACTGGACCGGTTGTCTTCGGACTTGAAGGCGATATCGATTGGGCTCACATCGACGGCAGCGCGCTTTGCGGCGGCATTACTACTTGCGAGGTCCGCGCCAATTGGCTCGGCACCGCACGTGGCCGACTCGGTTATGCATTCGATCGGATTATGCCCTATGTGACCGGTGGCCTCGCGGTCGGCGGAATCAAGACGAGCATCGCCGGGTTCGGCGACACGCATGACACGAAGCTCGGCTGGACAGTTGGCGGAGGCGTTGAAGCTGCAATCGCCGGACCGTGGACGGCAAAGGTCGAATATCTTTACGTCGATCTCGGACACCCCGAGTCCATCCTCGGCTCTGATGCCAAGGTCACGACCAACATCGTCCGTGCCGGCCTGAACTATCGATTCTGATTGGTGATGAAATTGTGCAAAGCCCCGGTCGTTTGACCGGGGCTTCTGTCTTCAGAGCGTGTGCACTTTGTTCAGCCGGTGACCACCAGGTTCACCGCTTTTGGCCCTTTGCCTTTCTTGTCAGGTTCGACATCGAAGCTGATGCGCTGGCCTTCGTTCAGGCCTTTCAGCCCCGCCTGCTCTACTGCCGTGATGTGAACGAACACGTCGCGCCCGCCATCATCCGGTTTGATAAAGCCGTACCCCCGCTCGCCGTTGAAGAACTTCACGACACCCGTTTGTGCCATCGGGAAACTCCTCTCCCCTCTGCTCCGCCGCCGGCCCCACGCGCGGCGGCTCGGCTGGACATTCACAATCGGGGAAAGCGTCGGCCACAACGGCCTCAGTCACTCCGCCGGCCCCCACAGGAGGCGGAACGTCACTGCCAGCCTGGAACTACACACCAACTGGGGGCCTGTGGAAAGAGCCCAGCGGTCAGTGGCGGTCTCGCAGCGGTTGCGCGGTAAGCCAGTCCAGCCGAAAGCCGGGTTTACCCGCCCCTCCGAAAACCTGAATTAAGGCCGGTAACAGGGCCGAAAGCTCCTTCTCCAGGGTCCAGGGCGGGTTGACCAGGATCATGCCGGCACCGTTGAGGCGGCTTGGATCGCCCAACGGCTCTACCAGAATTTCAGCTCGCAAGACCTTCCGCAGCCCCAAGCGCACAAGCCGTTTTGCCAGCATGTCGGCCTCACGCCGGCCCTTGACCGGGTACCAGAGCGCGTAAATCCCGGTTGCCCATTTGCGATAGGCGGCAGCTAAACCGGTGACGAGATTTGAGAAGTCACTGTCGGCCTCGAAGGGCGGGTCAATGAGCACAAGGCCGCGCCGTTCCTTTGGTGGCACATAGGCGTTGAGTGCGATCCAGCCGTCAATTCCGAGTGTCTTGATCCGGTTGTCACCGCTCAAATTGCGGACGAGAGCGACATGCGCCTTGGGGTCGAGCTCGCAGGCAATCAAGCGGTCCTGAGGACGAAGCCACGCACGCACCAAGGCCGGGGATCCCGGGTAGAGTGTGAGGCGGCCTGGCTGATTGAGCGCACCGATAACATCGAGATAAGGAGCAAGGAGCTGTTTGACTGCTTCAGAAATTTTCGCCAACAGCAGCCTCTCGATGCCGCGGTGCCATTCGCCTCCGCGTGTCGCCGCATCGCTTGTGAGATTATAAAGTCCAGCGCCGGCATGCGTGTCGATAACACGGAATGCGGCGGGCTTGCCGCGCAAATACCAAAGAATGCGACAAAGCACGGCGTGCTTGAAAACATCGGCAAAATTGCCGGCATGAAATTCGTGGCGATAGTTCACAACAGGGCTTGCCCTATCGACCGCGCACTGCGGGCATCACAATCTTATCCCGGCGGCACGAATACCGCGCCATTTCCGGACAGCTGCGAAAGGTCAACTCCTTGGTCAAACAGATACGGACTTCGGTCAGCCGCCTGCCATCGCAGGAAACGTTGATCGCGTCGCGCGCAAGCTGTGGGTTTGCTTTCAGGAAAGCACCGGCGACCTGGCCGGGTGTCACGCTGATCGGCTGATCGACTTGCACATAGTCCGGCGGGATCTTCACAGCGGTCCATGCTGCGCGCACCAGACCGAAATATGCTTTCGGCGAAAGGCCGGAGCATGTGCCGTGCCGGTCCCATTCGTGGAAGACCAGACGCGGACTCGGCATTATGTCGAGCATGTCGTCGACGATCGCGCGCGCGAGCCGCGGCGCCGGCACTTGGCAATCGGACGGGAAGCCTCGTTCGTATTGCGGCCAGAAGCCGTGGACGACAAAGGCGAATGGCCGGCCTGAACACTGGCGATCGCGGGTTCGACCGCCCGTCCGATCCTCCGCCGCCTCGCAATAGGACGGCGACCACGACAATGACAGGACGTAGAAGTCGAATTGGCCGGCCGTGCCGTGCTGGCGCACCTGCGCGATGGTCGCTCCAGCCGTAGCGACGAGGTGCGCGAGCGCAACGGCGCCGACGAACGCCGAACGATGCATGGGTATCTGCAACATCATCAGCTTACGTACGCAGAATAAGAACAAAACGGAAATTGACTTTGCTCAACGGTTCCATGGTAGGGACACCTTGGGACCATGAACAGTCCAAGAACAAATAAGAATAAAAAGTGACCGTAGCCGTGGTTCAGGGCTGAGCCATTTTGCACGCCGGGTTGTAAGCCCAGTTGCGATCCAGGCCCACCACGCACCACTCGACTCCCCAGAACATGCCGATCATTCCGCCATCCTCGATGATCGAGTAGTGCACCGTGTGATGACGTCCGTCGCTGACCTGGGCAACCGCCGAGCAGAACCGGCGCGGAACCGTCTGCTGTGCCCAGGGCCTGAACGCCGTCTCGCGCACACGGTCGAAGCCTAAAATCTGCAAATTGGAATTCCAGAAACGGCCTTCCTTCTGCGCAAAGCGCTGCGCAATTACGTCGAGCCCAGCCTCACAGGGCGGCAGCACGCCATCATATCGGGGACCGATGAGATAGATCCCCTTTTCGAGCCAACCGGCCGCGCTGGCCTGAGAAACGGCGGTGACTGCCATGAACAAAATAGCCAAAAGACCGCGAAGGCAGGACAAAAAGGCCGTCATCATTGCGCTCCCCCGACCGATTTCCGAGTCTACCACAGCTTTTAGCAGGTCACGCCCGGCTTGGGTACACGGGTTTTAGTTCGCATCCGACCAGTCGCCGAGAACGGCCTGGACCAGTGCAAGCGCCGCGACCGCGGCCGTGTCCGCACGCAAAATCCGCGGGCCAAGCGCGATCGGAACCACATTCGGGAGCTTTGCCAGCAGCGACCGTTCCTCGTCGGCAAAGCCGCCCTCGGGCCCGATCAGGATGGAAATGGGTGACTGTCGCGGCCGCGCCGCTGCCAGTGCACTGACCGGATCTGCGACCTCAGCGTTCTCGTCGCAGAAAATCAGAAGCCGGTCGGCACTCGCGGCCGCTTCAAGTCCAAGCACGGCACCGACCGTGGGCACGTGCAGAACCCCGCATTGCTCGGCAGCCTCGATTGCGTTGGCGCGCATGCGATCGAGGTTGACGCGCGCAACCTGCGTGTGCCGCGTGATCACCGGCTGCAGGTGCGAGGCACCCATCTCGACCGCCTTTTGCACGAGGTAATCGAGGCGCGCGTGCTTGAGCGGAGCAAATAGGAAGTGCAGATCGCCCGGCCGTGGTTGCGGGCGCAGACAGGTTTCGGCTCTGATAACGGCGGCCCCTTTTTTGGCCCCCGAAAGGCTGCCGCGCCATTCGCCATCGCGCCCGTTGAACACCAGAACCGCGTCGCCCTGCCGCAGCCGCATGACATTGAGGAGATAGTTCGCCTGGTCGCGATCGAGCACCGCATCGGCGCCGGCGGTCAGCGGTGCATCGACGAAAAGCCGGGGCATGCGAAATTCGTAGCGCGGCATGGGGTTAATGTCGCAAGACGATGGCCGGGTTTTACGCGTTCTGGCAAGACTGCGCGAGGTTCGGCGAGACCCTTCCGCCGCCTTCCCGACGCATTCCGGTTGTTATAAGCCAGGACGATACCACCCATTTAAACTGTTATAATGGGCCTAGAGAGAGGATCAGGTTTCATGCGTTTGCGCCGGGCATTGCCAGTCATGTGCGTCGTTGCGCTTTTTGCCGGCAGCGCGCAGGCGCAATTCGGGCCTGCTGCGCCGCAACAGGAGCCACCGTGCATAAAAGATTTCGGCAAACTTCGCGAAGAGGCGGAAAAGAAAGCAATGGCGATCAGGGCCGCCGGCGAGCGCAAGGCTACGCCGAAGGAGGCATGCCAGCTGTTCAACGCGTTTGTTGCCGCGCAATCGAAGATGCTCAAATACGCGACTGACAACGCGACCTGGTGTGGCATTCCCAACCAAGTCGTGAGCGACCTTAAGGGGGGGATCACCAAGACGTCCGAGATCCGTACCAGAGTTTGTCAAGCTGCTGCCGCGCCGCAGCGTCCAGCGGGCCCAAGTTTGAGCGACGCGCTGTCCGGCCCGGTACCGGACTCAAACAATATCAAGACCGGACGCGGCACATTTGACACCCTGACCGGCAACCCGCTCGAAAAGAAATGAGCGAAAGCACCGGACGCGTCGCCGATGCGACCGGAAACTGGGTCGACAGTCTCGCTCCGTCATATGCCCGACCTTATCTGCGCCTTGCCCGGCTGGACCGCCCGATCGGGTCATGGCTGCTTCTGATGCCGTGCTGGTGGTCGGTCGGTCTCGCGGGAATGCACAACGACCGTTTCCCGAGCCTGTGGCATATCCTGCTGTTCTTCATCGGCGCGTTTGCCATGCGCGGCGCCGGCTGCACGTGGAATGACCTGGTCGATCGCGATCTTGATGGACGCGTCGAGCGCACGCGTTCGCGACCGATTCCATCCGGGCAAGTCACCGTCGCACAGGCCACGATGTTCATGGTGGCCCAGGCGCTTGTCGGCTTTTTGGTTCTGATCCAGTTCAACCGCTTCACGGTCGCAACCGGCATCGCGTCGTTGCTGGTCGTCGTCATCTATCCGTTCATGAAACGCATCACGTACTGGCCGCAGATCTTCCTTGGTCTTGCGTTCTCCTGGGGAGCGCTGATGGGATGGCCGGCCGCATTCGGACGCCTCGACTGGCCAGCGATCGTGCTTTACGCCGGATCGATACTGTGGGTGATCGGCTATGACACGATCTACGCGCACCAGGACCGCGACGACGATCTGCTGATCGGCATCAAATCCACCGCATTGCTTTTCGGCGACCGTACGCCGACGATGCTTGCGACTTTCTATGCGGGTGCAATCGTCTTGATCGCGTCGGCCGGCTTTATGGCCGGTGGAGGGATAATTTTTACGATCGGGATCGTCGCCTTTGCCGCGCATCTCGCCTGGCAGGTAAGCCGACTCGATATCGACGACCCCGCGCATTGCCTGGTGCTGTTCAAATCCAACCGGGATGCAGGCCTTATTCTATTTGGCGCTATGCTGCTCGATACCGCGATGTGAGCGATATGTGGCGCCGTTGACATCGTCGAGATCGAGGATGTAGCCGTCTTCGCCGGGCACCGCCAGCCGTGTACGGCTCGCCTTGACAGGCACGGAGCCCGTATAGGCCGGCCCCCGATGTTTCGCATAGAGGGCTCGCGCTTTCGCGGCCGCCATTTCGCCGGTCATCGCTTCCGGCCGGCACGGACGGTCGTCGCTTGCCCGACGCATCAAGTCGACATGGATGTGATTGTAGTGCGCGGCGTTATACCCGGGCGCAAGCACCGTATTGAAATTGTTGCAGGCTGCGAGATGCACATCGCGAAGGAAGCCCTGTTCCTCCGGCGTGCCATGCCATCCTTCCTGTACAGTAACCCGCCGTCCGTCCGCAAACGTGAAGGCCGCGATGTCGATTGCATTGCCGAACGCATGTTCGGAAATACCAGAGCCGCCCGAGCCGACCATGCCGCGGCACGAGTAAGAAGAGATCTGCTTGATCTCGACGACTTGCGAGCCGAACCAGCGCATCGCCGCTGGCTGCACACCGTCGCTCATCCAGTGATCAAGCGCCGAAACAAGAGGACATGCGAGCGTGGCCGCCGGCGTCAAGGTTGCAGGTGAAGCGGCGACCATTTGCGGCGCTCGTGCAGGACCGAGCGCCGGTGCGCTACGCTGCGATGGCTGGTAAACCGGCGCAGTCCGTTGCGGTGGCTGATAGACTGGCGCGCGTTGGTCACGCTGCGACGGATAAGCACGATTGGGCAAAACCGCATCGTCGGGGATATCGTCGGGTAACGGCGCGGCACTCGGCGTAACACCGGGCGCGATGCCGGTCGGGTTCAATTCGATCGGCCGTCCCACCGAGCCCATCGGCGCGGCGCGCACGGCCGGCGATGGGCCTGGAACCCAGCGCATGTTAGGCGGCGGCGATTGCGGCGGCATCGGCTGGCTATCGACGCGGCCGACCGGCGCCGGCGGCGTATAGCGCGGTTCGTTGACCGGCCAGTTCGGCATCTGCGAGGCATTTGGAATTGATCCTGGCGGCCGCAGATCATCGCCGTAGCCGATGGCCGCAGCACCTTCACCGAGCACAGTGACCTTAAGCGGGAAATCGGCGCCGCACATGCCGGGACCTTCGATTGGCTCTATACGCGCGACACCAGCGCCGAGCTTCACGGCACCGGACTTCATGCACTCGACCTCGGCCTGATGCCGCCAGGACGCGCGCTCGCCCGTGAAGATGCCGCGCCCGCAACCAGCGAGCGCCAGCAGCACGCCTGCACCAACGAGGTAGGACGCAACGCCACCCTTCATGCCCGCAAAAATGCGAGCAGTTTCTTTAACGGGGTTTCAACGCTGCCCGGTGGCAATTTCGTTAAGGATAAGGATTCCTTGCCGCCGGACGCCTCGCTCGGACGGGGCCTTACGGCAGCAGATCATCGTGCTGTTTTTTGCCGATCGTCTCGCCGGACGGTGGCACGATCGCGAGTTGGCGCCCGCTTCAGCCCCTTGAATCAATGGGTTCCTTCAGGTCACATGGCGCGGGGGATGAATGCGGACACGGCCGCAGCCGGCAGGACAACCAAAGGTATTCCATGGAAGGCAAAGGGAGATTCATTTTTCCGGTTCTCATCAGCGCATTGATCGTCTTCGTGGTGAGCGCCGTCGTCACTTTCACCAACATCGGCCTGCGCGTCGACTTCGTGCCCCGTTGGCTCAAGGCATTCATCACGGGATGGCCGGTGGCCGCCGTTCTTGCTTTTTTTGCGGTCCCGCATGTTCGGCGCGCAACCGAAATCATCGTGCGTTTTATTGACGGCTAGATTTCTTGGCGACCAAGCCGGTGGAATCATTGCCCGCAAGATCGATGGTATTTGCCGTAAATTCGCCATGAAAAATTCGGTGCCGCGCGAGTTTTGCACCGTCAGAATTTTCGGTTCTTCGCTTTTTTTCAGGCGCACGATCAACCGGTTGTCCATCGCGCAGATGCGGTAAGCGATTTCGCCTGCAAAAAGAACCGGCCCGATGGCGGGTACCTTCGGGCGGCGCTGGTTCCGTGCTAGCCTTCTGGCGTCAACAAGGGAGGCACTGCCGTGGACCTTGCCTTGAAGCTCAATGTGCTGGCTGTCTGCGCCGTATTTGCTTTCGTAGGCGCGATCTTGCTGGGGGCATTCTGAGTTCAGGAGGCCGACGACGACGCCAAACAACAATACCGGACTGGATCCGGGGACAGTTACAGCACCGGAGAGCGAGCTCTCCGGTGCTTCGATTTTATGGGAGGGTTATGCCGCGACGATGCTCGGCGAGGCGTGCACATCATAGTTAAGTATCGGTGCGAGCCAGCGCTCGCACTCAGCGGTGGTCCAACCTTTGCGACGTGCGTAGTCCTCAACCTGGTCGCGCTCGATCTTGCCGACCCCGAAATAGGCGCTCTGCGGATGGCTTAAATAAAGCCCGCACACGGCCGCGCCCGGCCACATTGCGAAACTTTCGGTCAGGTTGACGCCGATGCGCTCGCTCTTAAGCAGATTGAACAGCGTGCCTTTCTCTGTGTGATCGGGCTGCGCCGGATAGCCGGGTGCAGGGCGGATGCCGCGATATTTCTCGGCGATCAACTGCTCATTGCTGGCCGTTTCATCAGCCGCATAGCCCCAGAATTCCTTGCGCACACGCTGGTGCAGCCGCTCGGCGAATGCCTCTGCCAACCGGTCAGCGAGCGCCTTCACCATGATCGCGGAATAGTCGTCATTGGCGCGCTTGAACCGCTCGGCGACTTCATCCTCGCCGATACCGGCGGTGACGGTGAAGCCACCGATATAGTCGGCAAGCCCGCTCTCGCGCGGGGCGATGAAATCGCTCAGCGCCCCATTGGCGCGGCCTTCGCGTTTCGAAAGTTGCTGGCGCAGCGAATGCAGCACGGCGATCGGCTCATCGCGCACCTCGTCGCCATAAACAAGAATATCGTCGCCTTTTGCGTTCGCTGGCCAGAAACCGAGCACTGCGTTTGCCCTGAACCAGTGCTCGTCCACGATCTTGTCGAGCATGGCGCGCGCATCCTCGTACAAGGAACGCGCGGCTTGGCCGAACTTGGCATCGTCAAGGATGGCCGGGAATTTCCCCGACAGCTCCCAGGTCGAGAAGAACGGCGTCCAGTCGATATAGTCGATCAGTTCCTTGACCGGATAGTCGTTGAGCACTTCCGTTCCGATAAATTTCGGCTCCGGCGGTTGATAGGCGCCCGACCAGTCGAGCTTCAGCGCGTTGGCACGCGCCGTTGCAAGCGGCAGCCGCGCCTTGTCCTCCTGCGCACGCGCATGCGCCGCCGCGATGCGGGCATATTCGCCGCGCAGCTCGGCCACATAGCCGGCACGGGCATCGACCGACATCAGCGTCTGCGCCACGCCGACCGCCCGGCTCGCATCGTTCACATAGACCGTCTGCCCGCGCTTGTAGTTGGGGTGGATTTTCACCGCCGTGTGCACGCGGCTGGTGGTGGCACCTCCGATCATCAGCGGCAATTCGAAGCCCTGCCGCTCCATCTCCGCTGCCACGTGGCACATCTCGTCGAGCGAGGGCGTGATCAGCCCGGACAGACCGATAATGTCGGCCTTTTCGGCGCGCGCCGTCTCAAGGATCTTGGCCGCCGGCACCATCACGCCCAGATCGACAATCTCGTAATTGTTGCACTGGAGCACGACGCCGACGATGTTCTTGCCGATGTCGTGTACATCGCCCTTCACGGTCGCCATCACGATCTTGCCGTTCGAGCCACCGTGCTGCCGTCCGTCCTTATCCTGTTCCATGAAGGGCATCAGATAGGCGACCGCCTGCTTCATCACGCGCGCGGACTTCACCACCTGCGGTAAAAACATTTTTCCCGAACCGAACAGATCGCCGACGATGTTCATGCCCTCCATCAGCGGACCTTCGATCACCTCGAGCGGACGCTTCGTGGCCAGCCGTGCCTCCTCAACGTCGGCATCGATGAAATCTGTGATGCCATGCACCAGTGCGTGGGCCAGCCGCTTTCCGACCGGCTGCTCGCGCCAGGCGAGATCGGCTTCCTTGCCACCCTGCCCGGCACCCTGAAATTTCTTCGCCAGCTCCAGCAGCCGCTCGGCCGCGTCGGGACGGCGATCGAGCACCACGTCCTCGCACGCTTCGCGCAGCTCGGGATCGAGATCGTCGTAGACGGCGATCTGGCCGGCATTGACGATTCCCATATCCATGCCGGCCTTGATGGCATGGAACAGAAACACCGAGTGCATTGCCTGGCGCATTTGCTCGTTGCCGCGGAACGAGAATGACAGGTTCGACACGCCGCCTGAAATGTGGGCATGCGGCAGGCCGGCACGTATCTGGCGCGCGGCTTCGATGAAGGCGAGGCCGTAGCTGTTGTGCTCCTCCATGCCGGTGGCAACGGCGAAGATATTCGGGTCGAAGATGATGTCCTCGGGCGGGAAGCCCACTTTGTTGACGAGGATGTCGTAGGCGCGCTTGCAGATCGCGACCTTGCGCTCGATCGTGTCGGCCTGCCCCTTCTCGTCAAAGGCCATCACCACCACCGCGGCGCCATAGCGGCGCACGATGCGGGCGTGATCGATGAACGCCTTCTCGCCTTCCTTCAGCGATATCGAGTTCACCACCGACTTGCCCTGCAGGCATTTCAGGCCGGCCTCGATCACGGAGAACTTCGATGAGTCGACCATCACCGGCACGCGCGCGATATCGGGCTCGGCGGCGATTAGATTGAGGAACGTGGTCATCGCCTGCTCGGAATCGAGCAGGCCCTCGTCCATGTTGACATCGACCACCTGCGCGCCGTTCTCCACCTGCTCGCGCGCAATGGACAGCGCGGTCGAATAATCGCCCGCGCTGACCAACTTGCGGAACTTGGCCGAGCCGGTGACGTTGGTGCGCTCGCCGACATTGACGAAGGGAATTTCCGGAGTGAGCGTGAACGACTCCAGTCCGGATAGCCGCAATTGGTGCGGCACCTCGGGAATGGCGCGTGGCTTTTTGCCTGCAACGGCCTTGGCTATGGCCGCAATGTGCTCGGGCGTGGTGCCGCAGCAGCCGCCGACGATATTCACCAGGCTGGCCGCTGCGAATTCGTCGAGTAGCTCGGCCATATATTCCGGGCTTTCGTCATAATAACCGAATTCGTTGGGCAGGCCCGCATTCGGATAAGCGCAGACGAAGGTGTCGGCGAGCCGGCCGAGCTCCTCGATATGTGCGCGCATCTCGCGTGCGCCCAGCGCGCAGTTGAGACCGACGGTCACAGGGTGTGCGTGCTTGACCGAATTCCAGAACGCGCCCGGCGTCTGGCCCGACAGCAGGCGTCCCGAACGATCAGTGATAGTGCCCGAAATCATCACCGGGACATCAAGGCCGCGCTCCTCGCAGAGCTCCGAGATCGCGTAGATGGCGGCCTTGGCATTGAGCGTGTCGAAGATTGTCTCGATCAGCAGCAGGTCGGCGCCGCCGTCGATCAAGCCCTTTGCCTGCTCGCCGTAAGCGGCGCGCAGTAGATCGAAGGTGATGGCGCGGAAACCAGGATTGGCCACGTCCGGCGAGATTGATGCCGTGCGGTTGGTCGGCCCCAGCGCACCGGCCACGAAGCGGCGGCGGCCGTCTTCCTTCTCCGCGCGCACGGCAGCCTCGCGCGCGAGCGTTGCGCCGGCCTGATTGAGCTCGTAGGCGATACCCTCCATGCCGTAATCCGCCTGCGCGATCGTGGTCGAGGAGAAAGTGTTGGTCGACACGATGTCTGCGCCAGCCCGGAAGTACGCGAGATGAATGTCGCGCACCGCATCCGGCCGGCTGAGATTGAGCAGATCGTTGTTGCCGCGCACCTCGCGGTTCCAGGCGTCGAAGCGCGCGCCGCGATAGCCTTCCTCGTTGAGCTTGAGGTCCTGAATCATCGTGCCCATGGCACCGTCGAGCACGAGGATGCGCTGGCGCAGCAGATCCAGAAATGCAGCTCGGGTGCCGGTGTAGGGCGCGCTCACAATAATGACTCCGGATCAACTGACGGGTTGCACCGCAGGCCGCAGGCCCAGCAGGTGGCAGATCGCGAACACGAGATCGGCGCGATTCATCGTGTAGAAATGGAATGTGGTGACGCCGCGGTCGACGAGGTCAAAAACCTGCTCGGCCGCAACCGCCGCGGCGATTAGCTTGCGCGTTGCGGCATCGTTGTCGAGACTCTGGAACCGTTCGGCGATCCACGCTGGAACCGAAGCGCCGCAGCGCTTGGCAAAGCCGGTCGTCGCCTTGAAGTTCTGCACCGGCAGGATGCCCGGCACGATCGGGATATCGATGCCGCGCGCCCGAACGCGGTCGAGATAGCGGAAATAAAGATCGTTCTCGAAGAAGAACTGCGTAATGGCGCGCGTCGCGCCGGCATCGACCTTGGCCTTGAGCATGTCGATATCGGCCTCGACCGTCGGGCTGTCCGGATGCTTTTCCGGATAGGCCGAGACCGAAATCTCGAAATCGGACGCGATGCGCTTGATGCCACCCACGAGATCGGCGGCATTCCGGTAGCCGCCTGGATGCGGGGCATACCGCTCGCCCGCGCCGCCGACTGGGTCGCCGCGCAAGGCGACGAGATGGCGCACGCCGGCAGCGTGATAGTTTCGCACGATTGCGTTGATGTCGTCGCAAGTCGCGGCAACACAAGTGAGGTGCGCGGCGGGCGTCAGCGACGTCTCTGCCAGAATGCGCTTGACGGTCGCATGCGTGCGCTCGCGCGTTGTGCCACCGGCGCCGTAGGTCACCGACACGAAATCGGGGGCGAGCGGCGCGAGGCGCTCGATCGACTCCCATAGGATCTTGTCCATCTCTTCGGTGTTCGGCGGAAAGAATTCAAACGACACGCCGATGCGGCGTTTGTCGCCGCGCGTGAACCGACTTAAACGCACCGGGCTGTTCATCACGCCACCTCGCGCCGCAGCGGCGTCGCCATCAATGCGCGAGTGTCGCGCGCGAGCCAGAGCGAAACGGCAATCTTGCCTTCGGAACCGGGCTCGGGCGCAAGCGACTTGTGCATTACAGGATCGAGGCCGGATGCCGTGATCCACTGCGTTACCGTGTCGGGTGCGAAGCCGAGGCGCCTGTGCGCGAATTGCTCGCGCAGGAATTCCTGCTCGTGCGGCGCAAAGTCGACGACCAGCAGGCGTCCGCCCGGACGTAGCACGCGCGCCGCCTCACGGATCGCGCGCGCGCCGTCGTCGAGGAAGTGCAGCACCTGATGCAGGATGACGACATCGAAGGAATCGTTGGCGAGCGGCAGGTCGTAGATGTCGCCCTGCCGGACGCTGCAATTTCTCAGGCCCGCCCGCTCGAGGCGGTCGCGCGCAAGCAGCAACATGTCGAGCGACAGATCCAGCCCGAGCCCGCGCTCAATGTCCGGGCCGAACATTTCGAGCATGCGCCCCGTGCCGGTGCCGAGATCCAGCAGCGAGCGGAATGGCTTGTCGGACAGCGCCGCGCGGATCGCGTCTTCCACCGCCTCGTCGGCGACATGGAGCTTTCGGATACGATCCCACTCGGCGGCGTGGGAACGGAAGTAAGCCTGCGCGGCGGTGGCGCGCGCCTGCCGCACCGACGCGAGCCGTTCATGATCGCGCCTGATGGTCTGGTCGCCTGGTTCGAGATGTTCGATGAGTGCGCGGGCGACATCCGCGCCTGCGCCATGCTCGGCGAGCCGGAAGAAGGCCCATGTGCCTTCCCGGAAGCGCTCGACCAGCCCCGCCTCGACCAGGAGCTTGAGGTGGCGCGAAATGCGCGGTTGCGACTGGCGCAAAATGTCCGTGAGATCGGAGACCGTCAGTTCGGCCTCGGAAAGCAGGGCCAGTACCCTCAGCCGGGTTTCCTCACCGGCCGCCTTGAGCGCCGTATTGAGAGCCTCGAAACCGAGCTTGCCGTCACCCATGGATCGCCTGTTTATGGGCCTGTTCCCACTATATAAGGATATCTTTATGCCTTTAAAGAGACCTTAGCAAGAGCGGCGAAGTGGGCCTCGGTAGCGTGGTTTATAAATGGCGGATGCCCCAACCGGAGAAGTGCGATGGCCAGCAAGGACTTCGGGATCCGTGACGGCGAAAAGGCGGTCGACCTGCCATCCAAGCCGGATGCTGGCCTCTATTTCATCGGCCGTATCCATACTCCGTGGAAGGAGCGCAAGGACTGCCCGAAGAACGCCCGGGAATCCGAAGCCGTCTGCGTGGTCGAGCTCGATCCGCGATGGCATGAGGGCCTCAAGGACGTCGAGACCTGCACCCATCTCGTGCTCCTCTACTGGATGGACAGGTCGCCGCGCGACCTGGTCCTGCAGGTGCCCGGTCACTATGGCATCCAGCATGGCACCTTCGCCTTGCGCTCGCCGGCGCGGCCGAATCCAGTCGCCATGAGCGTCGTCAAGCTCATCCGCGTGGATGGTAACCGGTTGTCCGTGGTCGGCCTCGACTGCCTGGACGGCACACCTCTGCTCGACATCAAGCCGTATTTTGCATCAACAGATAGCGTCCCGGATGCGGTAGTCGGCTGGCACAAACACAAAGACTAAGAATTCCCGAATCCAATTTTCGGCAAAACGTTCCCAAGCCTTAAGCGTTTTTACCGCTTCGCCTTCAGGGAACCTTTCAACCTGTTCGGTCATTTTCTTGATTGAAGACGGGAGGGTGTACCGACGAGGGTGTCATGTCCAAGTCAGTTACGTTTGCCGCGATGGCAGCCGCTGCCGCGTTCACGTGCAACGTTGCTAACGCCGAACCGCTCTTCGCTTTCCTGACCGCTCCAGCTCAAGTCGCGCCGCAAGTCACACAGCCCGCTCCGGCTGACGAGGTTGACGACGCGCAGCTTGATCCGCGGCTGCAGCGCCAGGTCGTCAGCTACAGCGGCCGCGAAGCGCCCGGCACCGTCATCATCGATACGCCGCACACATACCTCTACTACGTGCTCGGCGGCGGCAAGGCGATCCGCTACGGCATCGGCGTCGGCCGCGAAGGCTTCACCTGGTCCGGCGTGAGGTCGGTCGAGCGCAAGGCCGAATGGCCGGATTGGCATCCGCCGGCTGAGATGCTTGCGCGCCAGCCTTATCTGCCGCGCATGACCGCCGGCGGCCCAGGCAATCCGCTCGGCGCGCGTGCGATGTACATCGCCGGAACACAATATCGCATTCACGGCACCAATGCGCCGAGCACCATCGGAAGGCAGGTCTCGAGCGGCTGCATCCGTCTCACCAATGAAGACGTGATCGACCTCTACAACCGCGTGCAGGTTGGCGCGAAAGTCATCGTGCTGCCGCAGAACTCGGTCGCAGCCCGTGCGCATCAGGTCGCGATGCAATCCTATGCGTCGCAGCCAGCCAGCCCTGCGCAGGCGACATGGGGCCGGATCCGCCGTTCCGGCGTTTACTGAGCAATTTCTCTAGTTTTCTCGCACTGGCCCGGTTTTACGCCGGGCCAAATTTTTTGCGTGCTTGTGCAATCTCGGCAGAGCCGGGTAAACCTTCCGGCTCAAAACAGGGACGAACACATGCGTATTGCAGCGATGGCCGCCGGCGCGGTCGGCGGTTATTTCGGCGCCCGGCTTGCCGCGGCGGGACACGACGTCTTCTTCATCGCGCGTGGCGCGCACCGCGACGCGATCGCCAAGAACGGCCTTAAGGTTGAGAGTACACACGGCAACCTTCACCTGCCGAAGCCGAACGTCACCGACGATCCGGCCAAGGTCGGCCCGGTCGACATTGTCTTGTTTGCCGTGAAGCTGTGGGACACCGAAACGGCGGCAACCGCCGCACGTCCGCTGCTGGGGCCAGACAGCCGCCTGATTACGTTTCAAAACGGTGTCGATAGCGTCGAGCGCCTGTCCGCCGTACTCGGCGCCGATCGAGTCGTCGGCGGCGCTGCCTACATTGCGACCGTAGTCGCGTCACCGGGCGTGATCAAGCACACCAGCGCCTTCGCCATGATGCGCTTTGGGCGCGCCGACAAAAAACCCGACAGCACGCTCAATGCATTTGTCGACGCCGGCAAGGCGGCAAAGCTCGACATCGCGCTCGCGGCCGACATTCAGCGCGAGCTGTGGCAGAAGTTCATTTTTTTGACTGCGATGGCCGGCTCAACGGCGACCTTGCGGTCATCGATAGGACCGATCGTCGCGGACACCGATCTGCGGGGATTCTTCCGTGCACTGATGGAAGAGGCCTTTGCGGTCGGCAAGGCCAAGGGTATCGCGCTCGATCCCGCGTACCTCGACGATCGCATGGATTTTGTCGTCAACAAGTGCGAGCCCGGCATGAAGGCATCGATGGCGCACGACCTCGAGCGCGGCAATCGCCTCGAGCTCGACTGGCTCGCAGGCAAAGTGCGCACGCTCGGCAAGGAACTCCGTATTCCGACGCCGGCCAGTGACACGGTCTACACTGCGCTCAAGCTGCATCGAATGGGATCACACTGACGACGCTTTGTCGCAGCAAGGACTGCCAGATCTGGACGTCTTGAAGATGCTCGCGCACTATCAGCCCAAGAACAGAGTACTGGCGCCGGCATAGGCGCTTCGATTCTTCTGGTGGGGACATACTCATGGCACGACGGTACCGGCTTGGTTTTGCGCTGGCTGCGCTCACGCTCTCATCGGCCATACTCAGCACGGCACAGACCCAGGCGCAGACTTATCCATCCGGCAAAATCACGCTGATCGTTGCCTTTGCGGCGGGCGGGGTCGCCGACACGCTGGCGCGCATGGTCGGACAGGGCCTCAGCGAGCGTCTGCATCAGAACGTCGTGGTCGAAAACCGTGGCGGCGCCGGCGGCAATATCGCGGCGGGAGCCGTGGCCCATGCACCCGCCGACGGATACACGCTGCTTGTGACGACGACCGCGCTTGCCATCAACGAGAGCTTGCGGGAGACCAAGCCATTCTCGGCGGCGGATTTCAAGACCGTTGCGATCGTCGCATCGAGCCCGGAATCCCTCCTGACTGGTCCGGGCAATCCCGCCAACACACTCGCCGATTTCCTCAAGGCGGCGAAGGGCAAGGCCATCACTTTCGGGTCGGCCGGCGTCGGCAGCGGCTCCCATATTGCCGCGGAATATTTCTTCAAGAAGATCGCCAAGATCGAAGCGACGCATGTGCCGTTCCAGGGTGGCGCCCCGGCGATGAATGCCACGCTCGGCAACCAGATCGACCTGCTGGCCACCACGCTTGGTGGCGGCGCGGCGGCGCAGGTCACCGGTGGTAAGATAAAGGGTCTCGGCATCGCAGCCGACAAGCGCGTGGCGGCCACACCGGACGTGCCGACATTTGCGGAATCCGGTTTCCCCGGCTTCACCGCCGCTTCCTGGGTCGGCTTCTTCGTGCCGGCCAAGACCGACCCGCAGATCATTGCGACGCTCAATGCCGCGATCAACGAGACCGTCAAGAATCCGGACGTGCGCAAGAAGCTGTCCGATATCGGGTTCGATGCAATCGAAGGTTCGCCCGCGCAGGCGGAAGCCCTTTTCAAGGCCGAAGTCGGCAAGTGGGGCGATATGGTCAAGGCTCTGGACTTGTCGATCAAGTAGACTATCCGCGACATTTCCGGCGCTGGCGAAGCGCCGACTGGCGGCCTAGGATTCGCGCGGCGGCGAATCGGGCGGGACGTGTGCATGAGCCGAGGGCTCGACACATTTATCTACTACGCGACCGCGCCGATCCGGCTGTTCGGGCGCTCGCGCTATTTTCGGTGGGCTCTTGCTTCGGCCTGCGTCGCAGGACTTCTTTTCGTAGCAACTTTGTGGGCGATCAACCGTCTCCTGCCGCCATCCGACAGCGGCTTGCCGGACGCGCTCGCCATCATGAAGCCTCCGCCGCCACTGCAGCCGGTCACGCGAGCGTCCCACGTCATTGCGCCGGTTGCCGTCTCGCTCGCCGCGATCGGCCACACGCTCGATACGGCGACGCCGCGTGAGTTCACCGGCAAGAGCGACAATCCGGTGACGCAGCTGCTGGATCAGGCCGAGATCGGGCTGACGGTCTCGCGCGGCACGGTGTACGCCACCGGCCAGTCGAACACACTGACGATCACAACGCCGCTCAATGGCAGCATCCGCATCACTGGCCAGATCGGCAACGCCGCCGGCAAGGTCGTGGGCGGCATCGGCGGCGCTATCGGCGGCCTGATCGGCGGCGGTAATGTCGGCAAGCAGATCGACAACCTCGCTCAGAAGACGCTCGACCAGCGCACCGATTTTCGCGGCAATGTGATCGTGACGTCGCGGCCGCAGCTGACGTCCGCCTGGCGCATCGAGCCGAACCTCGCGGGCCGGCTCGATTTCGGCGACGCCGGCACGAACGTGGCGGGTATCAAGGTCAATCTCGGCAACGAGATCAAATCGGTGCTTGATCCGGTTGTCAGCAACCAGATTGCCGCGCTGCAGTTGCGCTTGCGTAACGATCCGGCGATCGAACGCGCCGCCCGCGAGCAATGGGTCAAGATGTGCCGGTCGATTCCACTCGGGGGCGGCAAGACCGGCTTGCCGCCGCTCTGGCTGGAGATGCGCCCGGTGCGTGCCGCGGCGGCGCAGCCGCAGGTCGACGCACGCAACGTCACGATCACGGTCGGCGTGCAGGCAGAAACCCGCATTCTGCCGAACGAGACCAAGCCCACCTGCCCATTCCCGGCGCAGCTTGAGCTGGTGCCGCCTATGCAGGACGGCGTTCTCGCGATTGGCGTGCCGATCGATATGCCTTTTACCGAGCTCAACAAGCTGCTGGAGCCACAGCTCAAGGGCCGCCACTTCCCCGATGACGGGAGCGGGCCCGTCGACATCGAGGTGCTGCGCGCCAATCTGTCCGCGTCCGGCGAACGCCTGCTGATCTCACTGCGCGTGAAAGCGCGCGAGAAGAAGAGCTGGTTCGGTTTTGGGACGGAAGCGACGGTGCATGTCTGGGGCAAGCCCGCGCTCGATCAGGAAAACCAGATTCTGCGGCTCACCGATATTTCGCTCGCAGTCGAGTCGGAGGCGGCATTCGGCCTGCTCGGCACCGCTGCGCGCGCGGCGATGCCTTATGTACAGAAAGCGCTCGCCGACAAGGCCGTGATCGATCTGAAGCCTTTCGCCAATGACGCGCGGACAAAGATCGCCGCGGCGCTGACCGAATTTCAGCACGTCGGCAACGGCGTACGCGTCGATGCCGCAGTAAACGGCCTGCGTCTCACCGGCATCGAGTTCGACACCAAGACGTTGCGCGTGACCGCGGAAGCGATCGGCACTGTGAAGGTTGCGGTGACGCAGTTGCCCAAGACGTAGCGTCACAATGGCCTTTCAATGCATCATTGCGAAGTTTGATCCCGCAAGTGACCGGGTGGATAGATGATCACCCCCGCATTGACAGCCCTGCCCTCGCGCATACATTAAACACCGTTCCTAGGGGTGTCCCCGTTTGGGGGCTGAGAAAAACCCTTTGAACCTGATCCGGGTCATGCCGGCGAAGGGACAGGACATTCGATGCAGAAATCGCTGATCATCGCGAGGCTGGTCGGCCCGGTGCTTTCTGCGATCGGCATCGGCATGCTGGTCAATCAGCCAAGCTACCGCGAGATGGCGGTGCAGTTCGTCGGCGGCCTTCCCTTCATCTATTTTTCCGGAATTCTGGCGCTGGTCGCCGGGCTCTACATCCTCAATGTCCACAATGCGTGGACACCCGACTGGCGCAGCGCGGTAACGGCCGTTGGGTGGTTCCTCACCTGCGTCGGCACGTTCCGGATCATTGCACCGCAGTTTTCCAGCTTTGTCGCCGGCGCAATCGTTGCCAACAGTGGATTTTTCGTCGGCGCGGGCATCGTTCTGCTCGGGCTTGGGGGCTTCATTACGTTCAAAGGCTACATGGCATAAGGGGCAACCATGCAGACATCCATTTTTCTCGCGAGACTGATCGGGCCGGTGATGGCGCTGGTAGGCGTCAGCCTGCTCGTCAACGAGCTTGCCTTCCGCAAGATGGCACAGGAATTCCTGCGCAGCCCGGCACTCATCTTCTTCTCCGGCATGATCCTGATGCCGGCCGGGCTCGCGGTCGTGCTCAGTCACAATGTCTGGGTGCTGAACTGGCCGCTGATCATCACGCTGCTCGGCTGGATTGCTGTGATCAGTGGTGCCCTGCGCGTGTTCGCGCCGGACCGCGCCATCAAGATCGGCAAGAAGGCGATCATGCGCAAGGAATACACCACCGCCGCGGCGGCGTTCTGGCTCGTGATCGGCGCCGTGCTCTGTTACTTCGGATTCCGTCCAGGAGTGTAATGTCATGAACAAGCCCGTCACCGGCGCCGATCTCGTCATCCCGAAAGTCACGACGGGTTCGCTTCCCGCCTCGTGCAAGGTCTATTCGCGTCCCGAAGCCGCGCCCGAGCTGCGCGTGCCGATCCGCGAGATTTCACTCGACGCGTCGTCGGGTGAGCCGCCACTGCCCGTCTATGACACCACGGGCCCCTACACCGACCCGAACGTGACGATCGACGTGGAGAAGGGACTAACGCGCAACCGCATCGCCTGGGTGAAGGAGCGCGGCGGGGTCGAGGAATATCAAGGCCGGCCGATCCAGCCGGTCGACAACGGCAATGTCACCGGCAAGCACCTGGCGCGCAATTTCCCCAATACGCCGAAGCCTTGGCGCGCCTTGGACGGCAAGCCGGTCACGCAATACGAGTTCGCCAAGGCCGGCATGATCACCAAGGAAATGGTCTACGTCGCCGAGCGTGAAAATCTCGGCCGCAAGAAACAGCTCGAGCGCGCCGAAGCCGCGCTCGCCGACGGCGAGCAATTCGGCGGCGCAGTACCCGCTTTCATCACGCCGGAATTCGTGCGCAGCGAGATCGCTCGCGGGCGCGCCATTATCCCGTCCAATATCAACCACGCCGAGCTCGAGCCGATGATCATCGGCCGCAACTTCCTGGTGAAGATCAACGCCAATATTGGCAACAGCGCCGTGACGTCGTCGGTCGAGGAAGAAGTCGAGAAGATGGTGTGGGCGATCCGCTGGGGCGCCGACACGGTGATGGACCTCTCCACCGGGCGCAACATCCACAACACGCGCGAGTGGATCCTGCGCAATTCGCCGGTGCCAATCGGCACCGTGCCGATCTACCAGGCGCTGGAGAAGGTGAACGGCGACCCCGTCAAGCTCGACTGGGAGGTCTACAAGGACACGTTGATCGAGCAATGCGAACAAGGTGTCGACTATTTCACCATCCACGCCGGCGTGCGCCTTGCATACGTGCCACTGACCGCCGATCGCGTCACCGGCATCGTCTCGCGCGGCGGCTCGATCATGGCCAAGTGGTGCCTGTCGCGGCACAAAGAGAGCTTCCTCTACGACAGATTCGACGAGATCTGCGACATCATGCGCAAATATGACGTCTCGTTCTCGCTCGGCGACGGCCTGCGTCCCGGTTCGATCGCCGACGCTAACGACCGTGCGCAATTTGCCGAGCTCGAAACGCTGGGTGAGCTGACGCAAATCGCCTGGAAGAAGGGCTGCCAGGTGATGATCGAAGGCCCCGGCCATGTGCCGATGCACAAGATCAAGATCAACATGGACAAGCAGCTAAAAGAATGCGGCGAGGCGCCGTTCTACACCCTCGGCCCACTCACCACCGACATCGCGCCGGGCTACGACCACATCACGTCCGGCATCGGCGCCGCCATGATCGGCTGGTTCGGCTGCGCCATGCTCTGCTACGTGACGCCGAAGGAGCATCTCGGCCTGCCCGATCGCGACGACGTCAAGGAAGGCGTCATCACCTACAAGATCGCGGCGCACGCGGCCGACCTCGCCAAGGGCCACCCGGCCGCGCAACTGCGCGACGACGCGCTGTCACGCGCGCGCTTCGACTTCCGCTGGCAGGATCAGTTCAACCTCGGGCTCGATCCTGACACCGCGCGCGAATATCACGACGAAACGCTGCCGAAGGAGGCGCACAAAGTAGCGCATTTCTGCTCGATGTGCGGCCCGAAGTTCTGCTCGATGAAGATCACGCAGGACGTGCGGGATTACGCCGCCACCTTGAACGACAAGGAACAGGGAATGGCGCAGATGTCGGAGAAATTCCGCCAGATGGGCGGCGAGGTCTATGTCGATCAGACGGCGGTGAAGGAGAGCAATAAGGTGTTGTAGTTCCTTCGCAGCGTGCCGTCCGTACCGACTCAACAATTGGTGCAGATTTTCGGAATCGGCCCCAGCGGATCTGGCTGCCGTCTGGCGTCCTCTTCCTTGCGCACAGAGGGCGGCAACGAACGCTCCGTCGGTTGACGGTGGCCAACCGGCGCCTGCGGGGACACCGTGCCAGCTGATCCTGGTGGCGGCAGCGTCCGGCTCGGAGGCTGCCGGCCCTGGTCCTGTGCCGCCGCGGCAATGTTGAGCAAAATTGAAGCTGGGATAGCGATCGTCATCGCGCGCATGGGAGCCACCCTTTCGCGAACCGATCTGGTCATTGCGGCGTGCTTCGGGTTTCTTCGAGCACGCCACCGCGCAATAATGACGCTTGCCTGATACCTTTGCAAGAATGGGAAGCAACGATGGACAAGCCTTCAATTGCCGCAACACTGCTGGGCCTGGCGATAGCTACCATGGCACCGATCGCTGCCGTACGCGCCTCCGAACTGAAAGTCCTCGCTGGCGGCTCCATGACCGCGAGCCTGAAGGAGCTTGGGCCGCGCTTCGAGAAGGCGACTGGCCACAAGCTCGACATCACCTTCGCGGCGACGCCCGAGTTGATCAAGATGGTGACGTCGGGTCCCTTTGATCTTGGCGTCGTCCCGGTGGACGTGGTGAAGAACGATGGCGCACGGGCGAAGTTCGCAGGCGCGCCGGAGAACATCGCGCGTGTCGGCTACGGAGTCGCGGTGAAGGCGGGCGCATCCAAGCCGGACGTGAGCACGCCGGAGGCGCTGAAGGCGACGCTGCTCAGGGCGCAATCGATTGCAGTCTTCCCGTCGAGCGCGGCCGGCGCTTACGTGCAAAAGACGTTTGAGCGGCTCGGCATCGCAGACCAGGTCAAGGACAAGAGCAAGGTGCAGGCCGCGCCCGGCGCAATCCCGCAAGCGGTTGCCAAAGGCGAGGCCGAGCTCGGCGTGTTTCTCACCAATGTCCTGCTCGCGCCCGGCGTCGAGTTAGCCGGTCCCTTCCCCGGCGACCTCCAGAACGAGCTGGTCTTCGTCGGCGGAGCCGCAACCGACTGCAAGGACGCGGCGGCGGCGAAGGCCTTCCTCGATTATCTCAAAACGCCGGAGGCGACAGCCGTGTTCAAGGCCAAGGGCGTGACGCCGGGGTGAACCGAATGCCGGATTGCGATCCGCTCATACCGTTCCTATCTAGCAAGGCGGTTGTGCCGGCGCGGCGATCCGCCCGGCCATAATGCCGCCACACGGCTTGGGCGGCGTGGGGACCATCACGGAGAAACGACTATGTGGGCTGCTTTTGTCCGGCAATTCGCCGCCTATGCCATCACGCGCCGCGGCAAGAAACTTTTCGCGCTGATTGGCGTGCTCGCTTTGTGCTTCGGCGCGGCGCTCCTGATCGACATGCAGTTCTATGTGTCGGCAAGCTTTGCCGCGCTGCTCGCAGGCTTCGCGGCCGTGACCTATGTTGTCCAGCATGTGAAGCTCAAGCGCGCAGAACACCAGCGCCTCCTGCGCAAGGCGGAAGCCGCGCACCAGCGCGCCCTCGCCGCGCAGGCCCGGCTCGAGCGGATCGATACGGCGAAGTCCGCCCTGCGCGGTGCGGTGACCGGTGCGGGGCGCCTCGTCACCGACAATGTCAGCATTGTCGCCAACGAGGCGTTACTGATGGCAAACGAAACCGCCGACACGGTCACACGGAGCGTGCAGACAGTTACCGGCGCGATCGAGATGGCCGGGCGTGCAGTCCTGGAACAGGTGGCGCGGGGGTGGCGATCGCTCAAGGCATGACGCCGGGGTGAATTGAATGCTTGTCCGCAGGGCTGCTGAACGCGAATGGCCGTCGTGGGCTTGCTATTCCCTTCTGTCGATTCTGGCCGTGCCCGGCGTCATTTATGCCCTGTTTGTGCGGTTGATCGTGATCGCGCAACGGCGCTGGAATTGACGCTCGGCGGCGCACGGACCGGCAAGCCGGAATAAACAATTCGGATAAATTCACAAGCGCGGCGGCGATCGGCCTTGCAAGTCGCTCGCCGTGCGGCATACGATTTTGTGCCGTAACGCGGCATAACAAAATTTCAAGGAGACTAAGATGAAGCGTTTGAGTCTTGCATTGCTGGGCGCCGTGGGGGCGTTCTTTGTTCTCACACCCGCACAAGCTGCCGATTACCGCGTCATTCAGTACAACGACACCAAGATCTGCCAGGTCGTCGATATGGCCGGGCTCTTCAAGCCAATTCGGACGAACTACACGGTGCTGACGAAAAAGTCGATCCCGACCTTCGACGCCGCAATGAAGGCAAGAGCTGACGTAAGTAAAAAGGCCAAGTGCACGTTCCTCTAAGCCGTCGTTAAGACGCCAGAATATCATGCCACCTCATCGTCCCGGATGGTGAGGTGGTTTTGCTTTCGGACGGCGGTAAGCTGGACGCCGGCATTCAAGCAACGGGTTCATTATGACAAAACGTATCAGCGTCATCGGCGCCGGCACCATTGGTGCAAGCTGGGCCGCCTATTTTCTGGCGCGCGGGTTCGAGGTGGCCGCCTATGATCCGGCGCCGAACGGCGAGGATTTTGCGCGTCGCTTCATCGACAATGCCTGGCCGACTTTGGAGAAGCTCAAGGCGGTGCAGCCCGGCGCCGACCGCAAGCGCTTTTCATTCTTCAAGGACCCTGCGGCTGCCGCCAAAGGCGCGGCTTTCGTGCAGGAAAGCGGACCTGAGCTCGAGGGCGTCAAGATCGAGCTGTTCGCCGCGATCGACGGCGCAACGCCGCTGGACTCGGTGATCGCTTCGAGCTCGTCGGGCCTGCTCATCAGCCGCGTCACCGCCAAGTGCAAGCATCCGGAACGCTGCGTGATCGGCCATCCGTTCAACCCGCCGCATCTCATTCCACTGGTCGAGGTGGTCGGCGGCGCGAAGACATCGCCAGGCGCCGTGACGAAGGCGATGAACTTCTACCGCGAGATTGGCAAGCACCCGATCCACATCAAAAAGGAAGTGCTCGGCCACGCCGCCAACCGGCTGCAGATGGCACTGTGGCGCGAGGCGATCCATCTGGTCATGGAAGGCGTCGTTTCGGTCGCCGACGCAGACGCCGCGATCGCCTATGGACCCGGGCTGCGTTGGGCGCTCATGGGGCCGCATTTGACATTTCACATGGGCGGTGGCGACGGCGGCATGAAGCATTACTTGGATCACCTCGGCCCGGCGAACCAAAGCTGGATGGACGATCTCGGCGCTCCGAGGCTCGACGCAAAGACCCAGAAGGCAATCATCGACGGCGTGACCGACGAAGCGGCCGGCCGCAGCATGGACGATCTGCGGCGCTGGCGCGACCGCAAGCTGATCGAGATCCTGCGGGTGAGCGGAGAACCCTGAACAGCGATCGCAGCGGAGCTACGACGCCGGCGCAAACCGCTCGCGTGCCCGGGCTCTCGCCTTCTCCGCCTCCACGGCGCGATCGCGCGCGGGAGCTACCGTGTGCAGCGAAACGAGCAGCGTGCGGGCCGCCTGCGAAACTTCGGACACGGCCCTTTCAAAGGCCTCGGCGTTCGCCTGCGACGGCTTGTTGAAGCCAGAGAGCTTGCGAACAAACTGAAGCGCAGACGCGTGGACCTCGTCCTCGGTCGCTGGCGGCTCGAAATTGAACAACGTCTTGATGTTACGACACATCCATCGGCTCCTTTCGGAGGAATATAGGCTTCGCGAATTCGTCCGGAATAACGGCTAGCGCAAATACTTGTTGAACCAGTCCAGCGTGCGCTGCCAGGCAAGCTTGGCAGCCGGCTCGTCGTAACGCGGCGTCGTGTCGTTGTGGAAGCCGTGATTGGCGCCGGTATAGACATAGCCCTGATGCGCGACGTGGGCCGCCGTGAGCTCCTTGTCGAAAGCCGGCCAGCCCGACGTGATCCGCGTGTCGAGCTCGCCATAGTGCGCAAGCAGCGGCGTTTTGATCTTTGCGGTATCGGCCGCATTGGGCTGATTTCCGTAGAAAGGCACGCCCGCCGTAAGATCGGCACCCATCCGCACGGCCAAAATGTTGACGACGCCACCACCAAAGCAGAAGCCGACGGCACCGATCTTGCCTGTTGAGTCCGGACGGGCTTTCAGCCATTCGGCCGCAGCGAGAAAATCTTCCGTCATCTTGCCGCGATCGAGTTCGGAGAAAAGCTTTCCACCTCTCTCGTCATCGCCGGGGTAACCCCCCACGGAGGTGAGGCTATCGGGAGCGAATGCCATGAAGTTCGCGATCGCCAACCTGCGCGCAACATCCTTGATGTACGGATTGAGGCCGCGGTTCTCATGCACAACCAAAACCACGGGCAGCTTTCCGCTCGCGCCGGCCGGACGGACCAGGTAGCCGCTGATGCTCCCGTTGCCCTTTGGCGACTGCACGGTCGCGGTTTCAGCCTTGATGCGGCTGTCGTTCTCCGGGACCTGGATCGCCCAGGCGTAGTTCGGCCGCAGCATCTCGAGAAGGGCCGCCGCCGTCACTCCTCCGACGGCAAACTTCTGCGCGCCTTCGAGAAACTCGCGCCGGTGAATGTCCCCATGCACGTACAAGTCGAACAGGTTCAAAAGCTCCTGCGGAAAATCGGATGCTTTCTTTCGTTCCATCGAAGTGCTCCCTACGAACGCGCCCCTGACCCGCCACCTTAGAGAAATTTCCGGCGCCCGGGACATCAGTTCATTGTGATCGCTGACCGGCTGTCTATGATTATTGGCAGAAAGGACACATCATGCCCGGACTCCTCCAGAACCATATTGCGGTCATTACCGGCGCAGGCTCCGGCATCGGTCGCGCCATCGCCCTCGGCTACGCCCGCGAGGGCGCGAGCGTGGCTACGCTTGACATTAACGGCGAGCCGGCGGCCGAGACTGCCAAGATGATCCGCGACGCCGGCGGCAAGGCGCAGGCCTTAACGCTCGACGTCAGCGACCGTGCCGCCTGCCGTACGGTGGCGGCGGAGGTTGCCAAGCAGCTCGGCCAGGTATCCATTCTCGTGAACAATGCCGGCATCACCCGCCGCAATCCTTTCACGGCTGACGCGGACACCGTGGCCGCCGACTGGAAGGCGGTGATCGCAACCAATCTCGACGGGGTCTTTAACGTGACACAGGCGTTCACCGCGCCGCTGCGCGCCAGCAAGGGTCGCATCATCAATATCGGCTCGATCCAGTCGCTCATGCATGTGCGCACACCGTCATCGGCCGCCTATACGGCCTCGAAGCATGGCGTGCTCGGCTTCACCCGCGCGCTCGCGGCCGAGCTCGGCAAGGATGGCGTACGCGTCAACGCCATCGGCCCCGGCTTCATTGAGACACCGTTCAATGCAAAGATGCGGGCCGAAAATCCGGAGCGTGTGAAGATCTTCGTCGAGCACACCCCGCTCGGCCGTCCGGGCACGCCGGACGACATCGTGGGCCCGGCAATTTTCCTTGCTTCCGACCTGTCGGCTTTTGTGACCGGCTCGATCATCCTGGCGGATGGCGGTTACCGAACGGTCTGAGCCCACCTTTGCATCGCGGGCGAATCGGCTAATTTGCCGGCGGGGGCGGGTAGCGGCTGGCCGCGACCCAACAGGCGCATGACTGCGAACAATTCCGGCACCGCCGATGCGCGGTATTCGAAACGGCTTGCCATCGTCGTGCCCTATCGCGACCGGACCGATCACCTTGCCAGGTTCGTCCCGCACATCGCCGCCTATTTCGAGCGCGATAAGCTCGACAAGCAAATCGCTGTCACCATCAACATCATCGAACAGTGGGGCAACGCGCCGTTCAGCCGCGGCCGGCTGGCAAATTGCGGATTTCTCCTCACGCAGGACACATCGGACTACGTCTGCATCCATGACGTCGACTATCTGCCGATGTGGGCCGACTATTCGTGGACCAGCAATCCAGCGCGGTTGATCTGGCACGGGCTGTCGATGCGCGAGAACTGGGAGACGTTCTTCGGCGCGGTCAGCCTGCTCGACAAGTCGGTGTTCACCGCAGTCAACGGCTTTCCCAACTGCTACTGGGGCTGGGGTCCGGAGGATCTGGAGATGAGTAACCGGTTGCGGCTGCGCGGCTACAAGCTCGAGCGCCGCGATGGCACTTTCATCCCGTTGCCCCATAAGCATGCCGGGTACTCCGCGCCGCACGAATTTAACGATGTCGGGCGCCGCACCAACGCATTGTTCGCGAAGCGCGAGCCGGATTTCGAGAAGCTCATCGCACAGGACGGGGTCGGCACGCTGAAATTCCGCCTGGTCGAGAAGAAGCTGCTGGCACTGCCGAGCACGCCGGCCTTGCCAAACGTCTTCCACTACATTGTCGATCTCGGCGAGCCGGAACCGGGCGCCGTCTGAGACGTATCCTTCCGGCACGCAACAAGGCGAGGCCGCAATGTCCCCTGACGAACGCGCCATCCGCGAGCTGGTCGACACCTGGATGAAAGCAAGTCGCGCCGGCGACACCGAGACGGTGCTCAGCCTGATGTCCGACGACGTGATCTTCATGGTTCCCGGCCGTGAGCCATTCGGCAAGCAAGCCTTTGCCGCCAATTCGCGCAGCATGGACGGCGTGCGGCTGGAAGGCTCGGCCGACATCCGCGAGCTCAAGGTGCTTGGCGACTGGGCCTACCTGCGTAATTTCATCGAGATCACCATCACGCCGGCCGGCGGCACGCCGGTACGCCGCTCCGGTTTTACGTTGACAATCTTGCGCAAGGAGCCGGACGGTCGCTGGCTGCTGGCAAGGGACGCGAATCTGGTGACGTGAGCCTGCCGGCGCGCCGAAATGTCCCGGCCGGCGGACATTTTCCAGGCCGGGCTTCGAAGGCAATATGGCGCACAGACACGCGGGGGCGCCATGAAGCAATCGCATACAGGGACCTGTTTCTGCGGCGCGGTCACCGTCGAGGTCCGCGGCGCACCTCTCGAGATGGGCTACTGCCATTGCAGCTCCTGCCGATCTCATTCGGGCGCACCCGTCAGTGCCTACGTCCTGTGGAAGCAGGACGACGTAAGGATCACGAAGGGAACGGAGTTTGTCGGTCGATTCAAGAGGACCGAAATGAGCGACCGCCACTTCTGCAAGAAGTGCGGCGGCCACGTCCTGGTTACTCATCCGGGACTTGGCTTGACGCACGTTTACCCAGCCAGCTTCCCCACGCTGACATTCGAGCCGACGGTGCATCTGAATTATGCGGAAACTGTGCTGCCGATGAAGGACGGGCTTTCCAAGTTGAGGGATTTTCCTGCCGCGGCCGGTGGCTCCAGCCAAACGATGCCGGAATAAAGGTTACTCAACCCGGCATGCATTATAGGTTTTGACGACGACGCCGTGGCTCTTGCGGGTCAGCGTGATGAAGGTCTTCAGCGCATAGAATTCATAATCCTTGTTCGTGAAACTGTCCGCGTCGGGCACATCGGGATCGGCGATGAGGGTCTGCGGCGGCTCGCTGTCGATCTGCAGAACGACGGGCTCCGCCTTACTCCAGCGCCCGGACGCCTCGACGGCCGCAGTAACCGTGAACGCTCCGCCTTTGCAGTTGTAGCGATACGTTTTCTTATCGGCAGCAAAAGCCACGGTCAGCATTGCCATCGACAGAACGGCAACGCGTTTCATCGTGGCGCGTCACTTTCCCGCGGCCTTGCGCAGCGCCGCATTGATGCGATCCTGCCAGCCGGGGCCGCCTTCCTGGAAAAAGTCGAGCACGTCACGGTCGATGCGCAGCGAGACCGTTTCCTTGGCGCCGGGAATTGCCGGTGTCTTTGGCGGCAGCTCAACGGGTTTCGTGGTCGCGGCCTTGAAGGCCTTCTCGGCGGCACTACGCATGTCGGGTGGGTTCTTGGCCATGCCGTTCTTTTACCATGCCGCGTTTCGGGTCTGTAGCCACCCCCTACGCGATCCACTTAATCAAATCGCAATGCTGATGCGGTAACATCATTACCATTGCAGATGCGAGGTTGCCCCAAGGATGCAATATATGGGCGAGCCAACGCCAGCAACACCGGCCAGCAAATACTTCGCCGCCACCGTCGCGATGATCGCGGGTGCGTTTTTCTTCGCGGTCGGCGCCGGACTGCTGCCGATCCCTGGCGGACCATCCAACCTGCACGGGCCGCTTTGGCTGCTGCTGTGCGTCGGGCTCGCTTTCTTCCTTGCCGGACTAGCCATCCTCATCCCGATGCTCGGCCACGCCAATGACAGCGGCGACCTGCCGGCGGGCGCTCCGTTCTGGTTGCGCGCCATGCAATATCTGATCGGACTGTGCATATTCGCCTGTTTCGGCGCGATCAGCAGCTGGATCGCATTCGGACCGGGCGAACGGCAATTCAGCGGGACGTTCATGTTCGGCGACGTGGCGACGAATGCAACGATCGGACGGATCGTTTTCGGCACCGGCGCGATCTTCATCTGGCTGTGCACGGCGGCCTTCGCCGCTTTCGGCTTTCGCAAGTTGTTCGATCACGACACATCGCGCGCCAGCTAATTTTCTGTATTTATTGGATGCGACACCCTCACCGCTTGAACAGGCCCATGATCTCGGCCTTGGCGAGCGTGTTGAAATGAAGGTTGAAGCCGACAACGGCGGCCGAGGTGTCGGCTTTCACGTCGATCTTGTCGGTCTTCACCGCAAACACAGTGAACAGATAGCGATGCGGATGGTCGCCCTCGGGCGAGCATGGCCCACCATAGCCGGGCGCGCCGAAATCGGTACGTGTCTGCAGCGCGCCGGCTGGCATTTTTCCGCCGGCGCTGCCGGCGCCGGCCTCGAGCTCGGTCACGTTCGGCGGGATATTGACGATCAGCCAGTGCCAGAATCCCGAGCCGGTCGGCGCGTCAGGGTCGTAGCAGGTGATGGCGAAGCTTTTCGTGCCGGCAGGCGCTCCCGACCACCTGAGATGCGGCGACGTGTTGCCGCCGGCGCAGCCGAAGCCGAAGTCGGCCGACAAGACAAAATCTTTCGAAAGGTAGTCGCCGTCCTTGAAGCTGTTGCTCGTGACAGTGAACGCCATGTACCGTCTCCTTGAACTGATTCTTTCGGATCGTCAGACGTCCGCAGCCTAGTCCCGCCCGGACAAATCGCAATGACCTCATTTTTCTCGACCAATTGGTTCGACCTTGCGATCTACGTCTGCCTGTTCGTCGCCGTTGTCATGGGCTTCATGACCGGGCTCCTGCGCAGCCTGGCAACGATCTTCGGATACATCGCCGGAATGGGCGTCGCCGTGTTCGCTGCGCCGCGCGTCACACCGCTGCTCACGAGCTATCTGAAAATGCCGACGCTGCAGAGCTGGATCGTTATCGTGGCGATCTTCGTCGCTGCAGGCGCCGCGCTCAGTGCGTTGCTGCGGCTGGCCCTCAACGAAATGGTCGGACCCAATATCAGCGTTCCCGATCGAGTCGCAGGCGCCGCGCTCGGCGCGCTCCGCATCGCGCTGCTCGCGATCATGCTCGTCGTCATATTCGATCGCGCTATCCCGCCGGGCCAGGAGCCCGCATTCCTGAAAGGCTCGCAATGGCGGCCGGTGCTGTCCTCGGTTGCGCAACGCGGCCTGCAGCACCTGCCGCCGGAAATCGAAGCCTATATCGACCACCTGAAGCGCTACCGCCGCCTGTAACGCCGATGTCTGCGTAGCGGCAAGGACATTCTGCCCAGTTCCTTTGAACTTTTTCGTGTCCTGGCACGACCCATTCCCGGACCAGCGTGTTTACTTTCACGGCTGGTGGAAAGGGCGTGCGATGCCGTCCAAAGGGCTAAGAACCGCAAAGGGGTTCGCAGCGATTCTGAACGCCGCGCGAGCGGCTGGCCTCACCGGATCGCCATCTGGCACCGGAACGCCGGGCCATGCCGCGCTCTTCTACCTCGCCCTCAACGACCCCGTCATGTCGGCGGCAATGCAGAGCGCGCGTGAATCCCTGCCCGGTTTCCTTGCGCTTGCCCGGCATCCGGGGCCGACCATGGAGCGGTTCGCGGTCAAGATCGCCTTGCTCGGCGACGCCGGTCCGGAATTCTTCTGGATTTATCCGTTCGCATACGTCGGAGACCGGTTCATCGGGCAGATCGGCAATACGCCACTCACGCTCGCCGCCCTGAAAAAGGGCGGCACCATCACCTTCGGCAAACGGGACATTGTCGACTGGATGTACACGGACGCCGGCGTGACGAAGGGCAACTATTCCGCGCGCGCCATCCTCAAGGCAGCCCTGCCGCGAGATCGCGCCGCATTCAAGCGCCGCTTTGGCCTCGAATTCGATTTTTGACGGCCCTCACGTCGGTTGCATGGCTGGCATGGCGGTAATTATTGCGGCCCATGCGGCGTTGTGACTGGCGCAACCAACCCCATGGCGCTACTTTATCTATGACAGGTTCCGCGTATCCAGGGTCGCGTCCATGGTAGAAGTCACCTACGAGATCGTCGAGCACGACGGCGGCTGGGCTTACAAAGTCGACGGCGTGTTCTCGGAGCCCTATCCGTCGCACGCGGCGGCGCTTGCCGCGGCGCGGCGGGCCGCTGCGGAGCAGACCGTTCCGGGTCACACGGAGACCATCGAGTACGAAGACGAAAAAGGCCACTGGCACACAGAGACCGCCCGCGGCTCCGATCGTCCACAAACACAGATCAAGGACAGGACCTGACGCGCCGCGCGCGCAATATTCGGGGGAATTGAAAATGCTTCGATTGCGGGTTTTCGCGCTCGCGATATTGCTGGCGCCGGCTGTACCGGCCTATTCGCAGACCTTGCTGCCATCGTCGGTAGAAACCATGCGGGACGTCGATCCGGGCGTCGACGACACCGGGCGCATTGCCGAAATGTCCCCGGAGTTTCGCCGCAAGTCGGTGCTCTACCGCACCGAACAGCCGGCCGGCACGATCATCGTCAACACCGCCGACCGCTACCTTTATCTGATCATGGGGAATGGCACTGCGCTGCGTTATGGCATCGGAGTTGGCCGCGACGGATTCCAGTGGGGTGGCATCCAGAAGATCACGCTCAAGCGTGAATGGCCGGACTGGGTGCCGCCGCCGGAAATGATCCAGCGGCAGCCGTACCTTCCGCGCTGGATGGCCGGCGGGCCGGGCAATCCGTTAGGCGCACGCGCGATGAATCTCGGCGCAACAGTCTATCGCATCCACGGAACCAACGCGCCGCAAACCATCGGCCAGGCGGTGTCGTCAGGCTGCTTCCGGCTGGTCAATGATGACGTGGCGGACCTCTACGATCGCGTGCCGCTCGGGACCAAGGTGGTTGTGCAGCATCATTAGAGACTGCGTCAGTCCCACAGGCCGTAGGCCGACCACTTCGCCTGGGGAATTTCGTCACCGACCGTGAAATGAAATGCCACCACGCTCATGCGGTCGGGCGTCGACGTGCATCGATAGGACAGCGCGTACCATTTCTTGCGGCTGCGGAACGCACCGCCGGTCACTTCGAGCGTATCGCCGGAAGCTTTCGGCTCGGCCATCGCATTCGCCACAGCGCGATCCGGGCGATATTGCTTCTGTTCGGTGCGGATGCGCGTCATCGCGGTATAGTCGCAGAGCTGTTCGAGCCGCTCTTCCGGGGCCAACATCTTTAGGCTGCGCTCGAACCGCCCGTCAGCGGCCACTGCGGTTGCCCCGAAGATTGTCGCGGCAACCACCGCCAGCCCAAACGCACGCATTCGCAATGTTCCCCTTTGCCGCGTCGCCCCGCGCCATTTAGGCGAGGCGGCAGGCGAAGGGCAACCCATTCTTCCGTTTTTCCCGCAGCGCTTTGTTCCGCTTCTATCGAGACGCCTTACATGGCCCGTTTATAGAAATTGCTGGCCCGGCCCCTGCCACCCGCCACGTTCGGGTTGGTGTTGACGAACTCGTCGGCAGTCAGCTTGTCGATCGTGCGTACCTGCGCCTCGCCGGCAAAATTCGGATAGCTGCTCGACACGATATTGTACGTCACCGTTTTCTTTTCCTCGTCCACGTTATAGGTGCCGAACAGCGAGATGCTCCGTCGCATGATCGTCGAATATTCCTCCGGAGTACCGGTCAGGCGGTTATTGCTGGCGATTTTCGGGACGTCGCTGGCGACATGAATCTGCGCGAATTGCCCTCCGGCCGTAAAGATCAGGATGCCCTTCGGGGTTTCACCGAAAGGAAAGGACTTTTTACCGTCGGGCGCGACCACTTCGGCAACCACGAAATTCCAGGTTCCCACGATCTGGTCGCGCAGGCTCTTTTGCTGTGCGGCAGCCGGCGACACAACGAGCGTCAAGGCGATGAGGCCGCCAAGTCCAATGATTTTCATGTCGTCCCCCGAGGTGTTGCGCGGCCATGCGCCGCATCAGGAATATTTCGGATCGCGGTCGAGCAGCTCGATCGAGATGCCCTGCGGCCCGCGCAGAAAACAGATCTTTATCCCGGGCCGGGGCGAATGCGGCTCCTTGGTGAACTCGACACCCTTCTTCCTGAGATCGGCCGCAATTGCATCGATGCCCGAAACCGCAAGGCCAAAATGGTCGAGGCCCTGATACGGCGTGACCGGTGCCGGATTGACACCGTCACCGGCATTGACCTGGGCCAGGAAGATCATGGCGCCGCCGAGCCTGATGTCCACGCGCGGCTTGCCCTGCTGCGTCGAGCGGATCACCTCGGCGCCGAACATGCGTTCGAACCATTGCGCGGTGGCCTCCGGATCGGGCGTGCGCAGATGAACGTGATCCCACTTATAGTCTGGCATCGATCTTTCTCCGTTATTGCGATGCGAGCCTAGGCGTGGTCAACCGGCCGGTGCAACAGCCTTGTACCGTGAAGGCTCGCCCGGCGGCGAAAGACGGTGCTAGAGTTTGTTCAGGGGCGCCGTCATCTGGGGAGTTTCGCCATGCGGAAATCTTGTGCCGGCTTTATCATTGCGTTGGCCGCAGTGCTTGCGGTTGCGTCGCAGCCCGTGCTTGCGAAGAGCGGTGGGTCCTCATCGCATCATACGGTCAAGGGAGAGCACATCAAGGAGGGCACGATCACCGTACGGAAGAAGTCGCAGACCAAGCCGAAGCTCAACGACATCACGGTAACCAAGCCCGTGGACAAAGCCTCGCCAAAATAAAGCTGGTCGCGCACATGAATGGGGGAAGCGCATGAAAGAACATAACCGACGCAAATTTCTCAAGCTTTCCGCTGGTGCACTGGCCGCACCGATGCTGACGCGGCCGGTCATCGCGCAAACAGCCTGGCCGGCGGCGCGCCCGATCCGCGCCATTGTGCCGTTCTCGGCCGGCAGCACCATCGACATTCTTGGGCGCATCGTGCTCGACCCGCTCTCGAAGCAGCTCGGCCAGACTTTCGTGGTCGAAAATCGCGGCGGCGCGGGCGGCAGCCTTGGCTCGGCAGCGGTCGCGAAGGCGGATCCCGATGGTTACACCGTCCTGATCAACGCGGCCGCGCATTCCGGCGCACCCGCCGCTTATCCGAACCTGCCTTATGACGCGGCCAACGATTTCTCCGCGGTCGCAAGCTTCGGCAACGTGCCGAACGTGCTGCTGGTTGCGCCGTCAAAGGATATCAAGACCGTGCAGGAGCTGGTGGCGAAGGCAAAGAGTGGCAGCCTCAGCTTTGCGTCAGCCGGCGTCGGCAGCGCGACCCATTGGGCCGCGGAGCGTTTCAACGTCAGCGCCGGGCTCAAGGTCACGCACGTGCCGTTCCGCGGCGGCCCGGAAGCGCTTACCGAAGTGATGACGGGCCGCGTCGACTACATCTTTATCGGCATTTCGTCGGGCCTGCCTTTCATCCAGAACAAGCAGCTGGTGTCCCTCGCCGTCAGCTCGGCCAAGCGCTCGCCCACGCTGTCGGATGTGCCGACCACGCTAGAGGCCGGCTACAAGGACTCCGACTTCAATTACTGGAACGGCATGCTGGTCCCTGCAAAGACCCCGCGGCCGATAGTCGACCGTCTCTATGCGGAGACCACAAAGGTGCTGGCGCTTCCGGACGTACAACAAAAGCTCAAGGTGCAGGGCGTCGAGCCAGCACCGCTGACGCCGAGCGAGATGGATGCGATGATCCGCCGCGAGATCACGCTCAACCTCAAGATCGCCAAGGAAGCCGGACTGAAATTCAACTGACGCAAGACGGCCCTGGGGCGATTCCACGCGACGGGATTGTGACGACCCACCGCCGCATGAGAGTTGCCCACAGGCCTGCCCGCGCCTGCGCATTTCGATGCGTATGTCGCCGCATTATTTGCTACACGTCGAACTGCTATGGCGGGCAAAACCATTCACGCTGCCGGCGGCATTGTGGTGCGCAACGGCGCGCGCCCGCTCATCGCTATCGTGCAGCGCGCGAAGGATGAACTCTGGGTATTACCGCGCGGCAAACTCAAGCGCGACGAGAGCCCGCTCGCCGGCGCGCGCCGGGAAGTCATCGAGGAAACCGGACACCGCGTTCGCGTGCGCGAATTCGTCGGTGCCATCACATACCGCGCGCGCGGTCGCCCGAAGGTCGTGCAGTTCTGGCGCATGCAGGCTGAAGCCAACCCAAGCCGTGACCTCATGGAGGACATCATGGCGGTCGAATGGCTGCCACTGTCCGCGGCCATTCGGAAGTTGAGCTATCCCCTCGAGAGGCTGTTCCTGAGCAATGTCGGCCGCAACATCTTGCGTTCGCGCCGAAAGAGCCGCGGCTCAAACGGAAAATCGAAGTTGCACAATCTGGTCCCGAAGGCGCGTCGGCATCCCGCCGTATCGCGAGCGCGCAAGTCCGCAAGGGCTTCGACTGGCCGCTCGACTACTACGATCTTGCAGCGCGTTCTCGGACTGTCGAACTGAACCGATCGCGGTCAAAAGTAAGGCGTTTCTGCCCGGAACCCGCCGCAAATCTTGCGAAAATTTAATCTGCGCAATGGGGTTGCGAATTCAATTCCAAACGACGTGTTCATGGCCCATTCACAGGCAAAACGGGAACCTCCCCTTCACGCTATTTGTTGATGTTCTGCGAAGGAACGCAGGAACCTAAGACAGAGACCGTTGAATCGGTATGAAGCGAATTCGGAGGATGTGCGCCATGACAAAGACGAAAACACTGACTGCTTTGGCGGCCGCCGCGACACTTGGAATCGCAGCTGTCGCCGCTCCCCAACCGGCCGAAGCCCGTTATTGGGGTGGCGGCTGGGGCGGTGGTGCTGTCGCTGCCGGCGTGATCGGCGGCCTAGCTGCCGGCGCGATCATCGGCTCGGCTGCCGGATACGGGCCGTATTATGGTGGTTATGGTCCCGGCTACTACGCTTATGCTCCTGGCCCGGCCTATTACGGCGGCTGCTACTTGACCCGCCAGCGAATCTGGGACGGTTGGGGTTGGCGTGTAAGGCGTGTGCGTGTCTGTAACTAGCTCTAGTCAAAGCCCGCGAAGTCGCGCAATAAGGTAAAGAAAATGCCCGGATTCGGTAACGCGTCCGGGCTTTTTCGAAAGAGGGGGTGACCCGGCGTTCAACAAAATTCCGACATTTTGGGACGGTCACTATCCTCTGCACGGGGGACGCGTTTAGTTTTATTCATCATCGCACCTGGTCGGCAGATTTGCCCGACCTGACCTGGAGGGAATTCCCATGAAGAAGACGATGCTCGCGCTCGCGACTGTCGCCACCATGGCGGTCGGTACCCTGAGCGCCCCGACCACCGCCGACGCCCGCTGCTACGGCTGCGCAGTCGGCGCGGGAGTGGCAGCCGGCGTTATCGGCGGCGCCATCATCGGCGGCGCGATCGCCAACAGCCAGCCGCGGTACTATGCGCCAGCTCCCGGCTACGTGGTCTATGAAGGCTACGGCGCCCCCTACCCGGCAGGTTGCCCGGGTGGTTACTGGGCCCGCCGGCCGCTCCGCGATGCCTACGGCAATTTCATCGGCTGGAGCAAGCCGCGGTTCATCTGCCCTTAAAGATCGCGTAACGAATTTGGGTGGATGATCCGGGCCAAATGAGCAATCGGCCCGAGAGGACACCCATGAAGCATACGATTATTGCGTTCGCCGCGGCCGCCACATTGGCCGCGGCGTTGCCGTCTTCGGCACAGGCAAACTGCCGTGGCTGCGGCGTCGCCGCCGGCGTCGTCGGCGGTCTGGCCGCCGGCGCCATCATCGGCTCGGCAATCGCCAACAGCGGCCCGACCTATTACGTCGAGCCGGCGCCGGTCTACGCACCGCCTCCCCCCGGTTACATCGGACCGTCGGAAGTCTTCGAAGGCGGCGTCTGCCACGTCGAACGCCGCCGTTTCTGGGTGGAAGGCTACGGCTGGCGGTCGCGCCGCATCGAGGTCTGCGACTAAGTCTTCGGTCTACCGCCGCATGTGATCGAGCACTGCGGCGGTCGGCCAGCAGTCGACTTTCAGTCCGTTCTTCTTCTGATACGCGCCGAGCGCCGCGCGCGTCAGCATCCCCGCTTTTCCATCGATCTTGTCCTTGTAGAGGCCGAGCGCAGCAAGGCGCTGCTGCATGGTCTCCACCTGCGCGGTCTTGAGCTGCGCATTCTTGCTCCACGGCGTCTCGAACGGCTTGCCACCGGCGATGCGGTCACTGAGATGGCCCACGAAGAGCACGTAAAGATCCGAGAAGTTGTAGTCCTTGAGCACGAAATAATTCTTCGGCGCGAGGAAGGATGGGCCGTAACTTCCCTCCGGCTGCAATAGTGACGCATCGAGCGACAATTCCGCCGGGCTTAGCTTGCGGCCATAGGCAGGAATGAAGCCAAGCCTGATCCACTCGCGGACCGGCTTGATGACTTCGGGCACGCCGATGCTGCAGTCGGCGTTGGCCGGCGCATGCACCTCGATCGCCCAAGGTTCGCCGGGACGCCAGCCCTTGCCGACAAGCTGTTTCGCGGCCGACGCGAGCGCATCCGGCACCGAGCGCCAGATGTCAATGCGGCCGCTGCCATCGAAATCGACGGCGTATTTGTAGAATTCCGACGGCAAAAACTGCGTGAGCCCCATGGCGCCGCCCCAGGACGAGCGCATGTCGGTGCGCGGCACGCCGTCCTGAAGCATCTTCAGGGCATGCAGGAATTCATTACGGAAGAAATCCTTGCGCTTGCCGACATAGGCCTGGGTCGCAAGCACGCGTATGGCGTCCTGGCCGCCAAATTCGCGCGCGAAACCGCTTTCACGCGCCCAGATCGCCAGCAAGACATTGCCGGGCACGCCGATTTCTCTCTCGATCCGCGCCAGGGTGTCGCGATATTGCGCGGCGAGTTCTCTGCCGCGCGAGGTGAACGCCTGGAATGCAGCCTCGCGCAAATACTGCGCGGGTGTCTGCACGAATTCGGGTTGCTGTGGTTGCTTCTCGGGTTTTCCCGGAATTGCGAGATCGGGAAGCGAATAGTCAGGCTCAAGTCCGCGCACCGCCGCATCGAAGGTCGCGCGCGAGATACCAAGCGCCTGAGCGTCAGGCCACACCGTCTGAAGCCAGCGGTCGAATGCGGCATCGGCACGGGCGGAAACGGCCGAGAGCAGCAGCCACACAAAGACGATAACGGTGCGTCCGGTCATGCCGCCAAACTAGTCCGAACGAGCGCGCTGCTCCACCGGGAGCGGGCGGAATGCAGGCGGCGGAATGCGCCGGCGCGAAGCGGCTTCATAGGATGCCGCGACATGAAGCAGCACGTCTTCCTTGCCCGGTTCGGCGCGAAACACCAGTGAAAACGGCAGGCCCGGCTCGGGGATCGCGGTCGGCTTGTTCGACGGGACGTGAAGGTACGATTTGCTGTCGGCGCTGAGCTGATAGACCGGATCGTAGACCGTGGTCACGAAGCCCGCCGGTATAAGCACCTCGGTGAGCCCGGCATTCGGCCCGCTCAGCGATTCCAGCGTCAGGTTGTTGCGAAAGCCCTGCCCGGCTCCGCCGATTTTGCCCGGCGGCCAGGGCGTGTGAAGTCTGACCAGCACATCGAGCCGGTTTTCCAGCATCACCATCATGTCGGCACGCCGCAGAAGCTCGCGCAGCATGATGCGCTCGGTGATGTTCTGCCGCTCGCCGAGCGGGTTGCGCAAATCGGCGACTTCATCCCAGTTCAGCCAGCTCGCGCGCTGGTCGTCGCCCCAGAATTTCGAGCGCTTGTTGAGTTCGGTGAAATCAATGAGCGTTTCGATGAAGCCTTTGGCTTTCCAATCGGCGGCGCGGCGCGACAGGTACTGATTGATGTGGAAACGGAACGCCGTCTGCGGCGCCTGATGCTGGACCGTGGCGAGATCGAGATTGGAAGGCGGTGGAATGCGACCCTCGGCCATGTCGAGCATGTAGTCGATCGGCTTCATCTTACCGGAGCCGAAGACCTTTCCCGGCTCGAACTCGGTCGGCCGGATCGCCGCCGCGAATTCCTTGAACACGGGCTGCCCGTCTCCGGTCAGCCGGAACAGGATATCGGGCATGAAGACTGGCACCAGCCGCGCAAGGGCGACGCGGTAGTCCACTGCCATCTGCTCAATATCGGGATCGCGCTTCCAGAGCGGATCGGACGACTCGACCAATGTCGCGCCGAGCTTGCCGCCAAGAACGGACTTGATTTCCTGTGCCGCCGCAGTCGTGACCGGCACTTCGGTCATGTTTCCCGGCCGCACAGTCATCGACTCGCGGATGACGCCGATCCGCAGGCCTTTCAGCGATTCAGCGGGCCTGGTGTGACGAGCGTAATTGTCGAGCACGGATGAGCGCGGCACCGTCGTGAAGGGGTCGCGCGGATCATAGTAGCCCTGCGCCGGATCCTTGAGCGCATCGAGCACCTTGGCCGCGTCACCAATCGTGCGCGCGAGGATACCGGACCGATCGACGTGAATGTCGGCACCAATCGCACCTCCGTCAAATCCGAGCAAAGCCTTGTGGGGCAGGATGAGCGCGACCGAATTGTGGTTTGCCGGCCCGCGGCAGGATGCGCGCGTTTCCTCGCCCAGGCTGCACATCACCATGTTGGTGGACACTGAAACACCCGAGCCCGAACTTGAACCAAGGGAGGCCGCGCGCGTGGTGTCATATGGATTGGACGGATTGCCCGCCCAGGTGCTGCGCTGATAGCCAAGGGTTGATGTCAGAACCTTGTCGGGCTTGTGCGGCCCGCCGGGATCATCGGGCCGGCCGTTGTATTCGGTGTTCACCGCCTTGGCGAAGATAATCGCACCCTTGTTGCGCAGCTGCTCAACCAGAACGTGGTCGCGGGCCGGGAAATCGATGTCGTAGTGAGCATCCCCGCCGCCCGTCGAGCGCATGTCCTTGGTGTCGAACGGATCCTTGAAGGAGAAAACGACACCATACATAGGCATTTTCTCAAGGTCGGGATTGCGCCCATAGGCAGCGTCGAGCTCCGCCGCACGTTCGAGCGCATCGGGCAAATGCCGGAAATACTCACACACCGGCGGCGCACCCTTCGGCAATGGTCCCTTCGAGGGATGCAGATCGAAATCGCCGCGGCAGGTCACCGAGCGTTCACCGCGAATGTTGAGTGTGGCCAGTGCATTGACCTGGCCGGCATCCGGTTTACCGACAGTCAGCCCGAATTGCTGCTGCACCGAAGGATCGGATGCGGTCGCCTCCATGCGACCGAATTCGAGCGGTGGACCTTTATATTTGTCGAGATCGGGTAACAGCTCCGAGGCTTTGACGGTTTGCGTCGGAAACTTCAGCGGCGCACCGCCGCGCACAGTGCCATGCACTTCGGGGACGGCCGCTCCGTCTTTCGTGACCAGCAGATTGGATGTGCCGTTAAAGGCGCGCACGCGCGCAAGGTAATGCCGTACGATATCGACGCAGGTCGTCTCGTCCGCCTTAATCGCAGCATGCAGCTCGTCGATTGTCGCCTCTTCAAGGACGAAGGGCTTTTTCGGCGCGCGAATCGGCTTGTTCATGGCGGCGCTTCCCGGTCCTGCCGAGATTAGAGGCTCAGGTGAGCAGGTGGAAGCGGCCTAGCGCGAGAACTTTTTGTACTTCAGCCGATGCGGGATGACGCTGTCAGTACCCAAACGTCGCATCTTGTCCTGCTCGTAGTCCTGGAAGTTGCCCTCAAACCATTCGACGTGGCTGTCGTCCTCGAACGCCAGAATATGCGTCGCAATGCGATCGAGGAACCAGCGGTCATGGCTGATGATGACCGCGCATCCTGCGAAATCTTCCAGCGCTTCTTCCAATGCGCGCAACGTATCGACGTCGAGGTCGTTGGTCGGCTCGTCGAGCAGCAACAGGTTGGCGCCCGACCGCAGCATCTTGGCGAGATGAACGCGGTTGCGCTCGCCGCCCGACAACGTGCCGACTTTCTTCTGCTGGTCGGCACCCTTGAAGTTGAACGAGGCGCAGTAGGCGCGCGAGTTCATTTCCTTCTTGCCGAGAAGGATCATGTCGTTGCCCTCGGAAATTTCCTCCCAGACGGTCTTTTTGCCATCCAGACTGTCGCGCGACTGGTCGACATAACCGAGATGGACCGACTCGCCGATCTTGATCGTGCCTTTGTCCGGTTTTTCCTGCCCCGTGATCATGCGGAATAACGTCGTCTTGCCGGCGCCGTTCGGGCCGATCACGCCGATAATGCCGCCAGGCGGCAATTTGAACGTAAGATCGTCGATCAGCAGGTTGTCGTCGAAACCTTTGGTCAGATGGTCAAAATCGATCACGTTCTGACCGAGCCGTTCGGCCACCGGAATGGTGATCTGCGCGACCGTATTGACCTTGGCGTTGGCGATCTTGAGCAGGTCCTCGTAGCGCTGATAGCGCGCCTTGGATTTGGCCTGGCGCGCCTTCGGCGAGGAGGAAATCCATTCGCTTTCGCGCGCGAGCGTGCGCTGGCGGGCCTCATCCTCGCGCTGCTCTTGTTCCATGCGTTTCTGCTTCTGCCCTAACCAAGAGGTGTAGTTGCCCTCGTACGGAATGCCGCGGCCGTGATCGAGCTCGAGAATCCAGCCGGTGACATTGTCGAGGAAGTAGCGATCGTGGGTAACGATCAGGATCGCGCCCGGGTAGTTGCGCAGATGGCCTTCCAGCCAGTTCACGCTCTCGGCGTCGAGGTGGTTAGTGGGCTCGTCGAGCAGCAACAGTTCGGGTTGATCGAGCAGCAGCCGGCAAAGTGCCACGCGGCGCCGCTCGCCACCTGAGAGCTTGGTCACGTCAGAATCATCGGGCGGGCAACGCAGGGCATCCATGGCCAGGTCGACCTGGCTGTCGAGATCCCACAGGTTCTTGGAGTCGATCTCGTCCTGCAGCTTCGCCATCTCGTCCGCAGTCTCGTCCGAGTAGTTCGACGCGAGCTCGTTGTACCGGTCGAGCAGCGCCTTTTTGGCGGCAACGCCCTGCATGACATTTTCACGCACGGTCATCTTGGGATCGAGCTGCGGCTCCTGCTCGAGGTAGCCGACGCGCGCGCCCTCGGCGACCCAGCCTTCGCCGGTGAAATCCTTGTCGATACCGGCCATGATGCGTAGCAGCGTCGACTTGCCGGAGCCGTTGACGCCCAGCACGCCGATCTTCGCATCGGGGTAGAAGGACAGGTGGATGTTGTCCAAGACCTTCTTCGACGGCGGGTAGGTCTTGGTCAGACCCTGCATGTGGTAGATGAATTGACGGCCGTTCATTGAACTCCTGGAACCTTTCCGCTGCGGCCCGAATCCGCCCGGGCGCGCTCACACGCCACCGCACGCTTTGTCGGGAAAATGCGGGGCTGATGTAACGGCGGAACCGCGAAAGAGCAAGCGCGCCGCGCTTCAACCTACCTCTGCGATCGAAGTAAACCTCTGGAAAGGCTGATTGCAGATAGGGTGCCGGGACAATGTTCGGGTACTTCTTCTTAACCGCTTCGGTCTCATGATGCCCACGCATGAACCTCGGCGCCGGACCCGGCGACCAAGGGACAAGAGGACCGGATTGTCCGCATTGTCAGTGTGGGAGTTGGATCATGGGTCGCGCTATTCTGGCCATCTCAGGTTCCGCAATTTCGCTGCTCCCCCGCCCATTTACGGTGATCGGTGGCATCTTCGCCGTTTTCTGGCGCGAGCTAACGCGCGACGCGGTCCGTCCCTACCGGCCGGAATTGCATTATATGCGCGGCCCCGGGCCCGCCTGGCGCGCCAAGCACGGCCTGCCGCCGGCCTGAACCCCCCTATCTTTTCGGTTTGCCCGCCCTAAATTGGCGCGCCTCGCAGGGGCGCGCACGCAGGGAGTATCAGGGGAATGGTTCGGGCTGCAATTCTGGATGATTACCAGAACGTTGCGATGAGTTTCGCCGACTGGTCGCCGATCGCCAGGGACGTCGAGATCAAGGTCTTCAACAAGCCATTCGGCAGCCAGGATGAGGCGATCAAGGCCCTGCAGGGTTTCGCCGTTGTGGTCGGCATGCGCGAGCGGACCCCCTTCCCCCGCAAGGTCATCGAGGCCCTGCCCGACCTGAAGCTGCTGATCACGACTGGAGCGCGGAACAATTCATTCGACGTCAAAGCCTGCGCCGAACGCGGCATCACGGTCTGCGGGACCGGCGCGGCCGGCAGTCCAACCACCGGCATCGCCTTCGGCCTGATGCTGGAGCTCACACGCCACATCGGTTTCGAGAACGCCAGGCTGAAAGCCGGCGCGCCCTGGCAGACGACGATCGGGCGAGACCTCGAGGGCCTCACGCTCGGCATCCTCGGTCTCGGCAAGCTCGGCCAGCGCTCGGCGGCGGTCGGCAAGGCTTTTGGCATGAAGACCATCGCCTGGAGTCAAAACCTGACCGAAGAAAAGGCCAAGGCCGCCGGCGCGGACTACGTCTCTAAAGAGGACCTTTTCCGCAACGCGGATTTCGTCACCATCCACCTTGTGCTGAGCGACCGCTCGCGTGGTCTGGTCGGCGCAAAAGAGCTCGGCTTAATGAAGAAGTCGGCCTATCTCATTAACACGTCGCGCGGCCCGATCGTCGACGAGAAGGCGCTGATTGCCGTGCTGAATTCGAAGTCCATCGCTGGGGCCGGCCTGGACGTTTTCGATATCGAGCCGCTGCCGCTCGATCATCCGTTCCGTAAGATGGACAATGTCGTCATTACGCCGCACCTCGGCTATGTGAGCGAGCAGAACTACCGAAAATATTTTCCGGACATCGTCGAGGACATCCGTGCCTGGCTCGACGGCAAGCCGGTGCGGGTCATTGAGGCGAAATAAGCGCTACAACCGGAACAACTTTGCCGCGTTGTTGTAAGCGACGTCGGCGCGCACCGACTCGTCGAGTTGCACCGAGTCCATGAACGGGCCGGCGCCTTCCGCGTCAAAAGGATAGTCGGCCGAAAACATCACGTGGTCCCGCCCCATCGCGCCTATCGAGCAATGCAACGGTGGCCCATCGTACATGCCCGACGTGGTGACCCAGACGTTTTCCTTGATGTATTGCGACGGCGGCTTCGGCAGAGTCCAGCCGTACGGCTTCGAACGGCTGTCGAAGCGCCAGAGCAGGAAAGGCAAGGTCTCGCCGAGGTGGCCGAGCAGCAGTTTTGCTTTCGGATAGCGATGGAAGACACCGCCCGAGATGATGCGCAGCGCATGTGAGCCGGTCTCGACGCCCCAACCCCACATCGGCCGCACCAGCACATTGTAGCCCGCGAGCGCCGGCAGCGCCGCGACCGGATCGGCCGGATGCACATAGACAGGCGCATCGAGAGCCGCCGCGCGTTCCCAGAACGGATCATAGGAGCGATCGTCGAGATATTTCCCGTTCGTATGTCCGTTGATCATGGCGCCGCAGAACTTCAGATCGCGCACGCAGCGCTCGAGCTCGTCGGCGGCAGCCTTTGCATCCTGCATGGCAAGATGCGCGAAACCAGAATAGTGGTCGGGCCGCTTCTGAATTTCCTTGGCCAGGAAATCGTTCGATGCGCGGGCGGCACGCACGGCTTTTGCGGTGTCGCGTTCCACCTGCACGCCCGGCCCGGCGATCGCCAGGATCGCCCGCGCGATGCCGTGCTGTTCCATCATCTTCAGGCGCTGCTCGCCGAAATCGGTCAGAGCCGAGTAAAGCTGCGCCGTTTTGGCCGGGGCAACGTCGACCATTGTCGGCCGCCAATAGGGCTCGGTGGCCGGATCCAGGAAATGCTCCTCGAGCGCGATCTTCTTGACCATGCGTTGCCTCCCCAAGGCCGACGGCCTGCTTCATCTTTTCCCTTTTAGCTGTATCGGATTTTGGGCTAACGTGTCCCACGATGCAAGGCGGCATAAGACCGCCGGTACTGGGTGGACGCGTCATGAATCGTCTGGTGACGAACGACAAAAGCCAGGTGCAGGTAATCGCGCGGGCGGCCACGATCCTGCGTGCGCTTGAAGAAGAAAACAGCGGCCTGAGCCTGGGTCAAATCGCCCAGCGCGTGAACCTCGCGCGCTCGACCGTACAACGCATCGTTGCGGCGCTGGAAACGGAAAAGCTGGTCATCGCGGCAACGCCAAACGGGCGTGTGCGGCTCGGCCCAACGATCTTGCGGCTCGCGGCATCGGTGCGCAGCGACTTCGTTGCGATGGCGCGCCCGTTCCTTGAACGCCTCTCGGAGGAGTTGCACGAAACCGTCGACCTGTCGACGGTGAAGAAGGATCACCTTGTCTTCATCGACCAGGTGATCGGCTCGCAGCGCCTGCGCGCCGTCTCAGCCGTCGGCGACACGTTTCCGCTCTACTGCACGGCCAACGGCAAGGCCTATCTCGCGCAGCTCACCGACAAGGCCATCGAGGCGCTGATTGGTCGCGCCTATGAGATGCGAACGCCGAAGACACTCACGCGGTTCGATGCGCTGCTTGCCGATCTCAGGTCGGCGCGGCGCCACGGCGTCGCCTATGACCGCGAGGAACACACGCTGGGGATCTGCGCCGTCGGCGTTGCGATGCACGATCCACTCGGCAACGCGATTGCTATTTCCGTGCCGGTGCCGAGCCAGCGCTTTGCCAGCCGGCAGACGCTGGTGGCCGAGCGGCTGATCGCCACCAAAAAGGCCCTGGAGGCTCACATGAATTCTTCGGCTGCCTGAGTGCAGGCGCCGATACATGACGAAATATCACATCAAAGGGAGGGAGCCGTGGCCAAAAGAATTCGCGGCGTGATGTTCGAAGAAAATCTAAAGAACAGCATGGGGCTGGAGTTCTACAACCTGTCCCACCGCTTCGGCTATCAGTCCCCGAACTGGCCGTACTTCGAGGACGTGAAGATCGAGCGCATCCACTACATGGCGAAATCGGGTGTGCTATCGCAGCGGATCACGACCTCGATGCACAACACCACGCACATCGACGCGCCGGCGCACGTCGTTCAAGGCACGCCGTTCATCGACGAGGTGCCGCTTCCGCATTTCTTCGGCTCCGGCATCGTCGTATCGATCCCCAAGAACAAGTGGGAGCCGATCACCGGCGACGACCTGGAAAAGGCCTGCGGCAAGATCATTCGTCCGCGTGACGTCGTGATCGTCAACACCGGCTGGCACAAGTTCTACGAGGACAGTGAAGATTATTTCTGCCGCGCGCCGGGCTTCGTGCCATCGGCCGGCGAATGGTTCGTGAAAAAGAAGGTCAAGGTCGTCGGCCACGATACGCAAGCGAATGACCATCCGCTCGCGACCGCCATCGGCCCGCAGCGCAATGGCCCGCTGCACCCGCATCTGGCCGAGGAATATCGCGAGTGGTCCGGCGGCCGCGACTGGAAGGATGACTTCCCGGAATGGGAGCCAGTGCACCGTATCCTGTTCAAGAACGGCATCATGGGCATCGAGAACGTCGGCGGCGATATCGACAAGGTCACCGGCAAGCGCTGCACTTTCGCGTATTTTCCGTGGAACTGGGATCGCGGTGACGGGTGTATCGTGCGGTTGGTCGCTATCCTCGATCCGAAACAAAAATTCCGTATCGAAAAGGGGAGTAAATTCTGATGATCGTCCGCAAACTCTCCGACGCAAAACCATATGAGGCACCGAACCACCGCAGCTATGAATCCCTGCGCATCTATGGCGCGGAGATGGGCGGGTCGCAGGCACTGATCTTCGGCATCTCGCATTTCCAGCCGAACGGCGGCGCCGGACCTGACGCCTCTCCACCGGAAAAAATCTATCACGTGCTCAAGGGTGAGTTGACCGTGATCGCAGGCGGCAAGGAGCAGGTGGCGAAACCGGGCGATACCGTTTTCATCGCGCCGAATGAAAACCGCGAGATCATCAATCGCGGCAAGGAGGTTTGCACCATTCTGGTCGCGGTCGCGGCGCCGCCGAAATAACGAGGTCCGTCATGGCCGAAGACTTCCTGAAGAATCCTCTGTCGCTGTTTGACATCAAGGGCAAGACAGCCCTGATTACCGGCGCGACCGGTGCATTCGGTGCGCTCGCGGCCAAGACGCTCGCCGGCGCGGGCGCCAACGTCCTGTTGGCGGCGGGCCGCGCCGACGAACTGAAAAAAGTCTCGGGTGAATGCGAAAAACTGGGTGCAAAGACCGCGACCATTGCCGCGCGCCCGAATTCCGAAAGCGCCTGCGACAAGATCGCACAAGCCGCGATTGACGCCTTTGGGCGCATCGACATCCTGGTGCTCGCCTCCGGCATCAACAAGGTGCAGAAGATCGTCGACCAGAAGCCCGAAGACTTCCTCGAAGTGATGGACGTCAACGTCACGCAGTCGTGGCTGATGGCTCGCGCCGCCGGCAAGCACATGCTCAAGCAGGGCGGCGGCGGCAAGGTGATCCTGATGTCATCGGCGCGCGGCAAGCTCGGCCATCCGGCAGGCTACACTGCCTATTGTGCCTCGAAGTCCGCAATCGAAGGCATTACGCGGGCGCTCGGCTGCGAATGGGGCCCGACCGGCATCACCGTGAATGCAATCGGCCCCACTGTGTTTCGCTCACCGCTCACGACGTGGATGTTCGCCGACGACGAGCGCGGCAAGACCACGCGCGCGGCCTTCCTTGCCCGCGTGCCGAAGGGCCGGCTGGGTGAGCCGGAAGATCTCGCCGGGCCGCTGCTGTTTTTGGCGTCAAAAGCATCCGATTTCTACACCGGCCACATTCTCTATGCCGACGGCGGCTACACCGCAGGATAACGATGGCGAAGCCGCGTATTGCGTGATTGGTGCAATGAGCCAGGGAGGTGACAATGAATGACCGCCGCACGATTTCGCGCCGCACGCTGGTCAAGTCCGGCCTCGGTGCAATCGCTGCTCCCACCGTTCTGCGCGTGCTGCCGGCAGAGGCGCAATCGCAGGTCATCAAGATCGGCCATGTCAGCCCCAGGACCGGTCCGCTGGCCGGCTTCGGAGAGGCCGATGGATTCATCCTCGATCAGGTGCGCGCCATCCTCGCCAAAGGCCTGGAAAACGGCGGCAAGACCTACAAGGTTGAGATCATATCCAAGGACAGCCAGTCGAGCGGCAACCGCGCGGCGGAAGTGGCATCCGAGTTGCTCCTCGGCGATAAGGTCAACCTCATCGTTACCTCCGCAACGCCGGACACGACCAACCCGGTTTCCGATCAGGCCGAGGTCAACGAGGTGCCGTGCATCACCACCAATTGCCCGTGGCAGCCCTATTTCTTCGGGCGCAAAGGCGATCCGAAAAAAGGCTTTACCTGGACTTACCATTTCTTCTGGGGACTCGAAGACGTCATCGCCTCATTCCTCGCGCTGTGGGATGAGCTGCCGACAAACAAGGTGGTTGGTGGTCTTTTCCCGAATGATGCCGACGGTAATGCGTGGGGCGATCCGAATCTCGGGCTGCCGCCGGCACTGGCCAAGGCCGGCTACAAGCTGCACGATCCCGGCCGCTACCAACTCATGAACAGCGATTTCACGTCGCAGATCTCGGCGTTCAAGGCGGCCGGCGCGGACATTGTCACCGGCAACATGATCCCGCCGGATTTCGCGACGTTCTGGTCGCAGGCGGCGCAACAGGGCTTCAAGCCGAAGATCGTCACGATCGGAAAGGCGCTTCTGTTCCCGTCGGTCATCGAGTCGCTGGGCGAGCGTGGCAATGGCCTCAGCAGCGAGATCTGGTGGACGCCGCACCATCCCTTCAAATCAGGGCTTACGGGCCAAAGTTGCCAGCAGCTGACCGATGCATACACCAAGGCGTCGAACCGGCCATGGACGCAGCCCATCGGCTTTCAACATGCACTCTTTGAAGTCGCCATCGATGTGCTCAAGCGCGCGAAGAATCCGGGCGACCCCAAGTCCATCCTCGACGCAATCGTGGCCACCAACTACCAGTCGATCGTTGGACCGATTCAGTGGACTGGCGCGCCGGTCAAGAACGTCACAAAGACGCCATTGGTTGCCGGCCAGTGGCAGCGCAAGAACGGAAAATTCGATCTTGTGATCGCTGAGAACAAGACAGCACCGAATATTCCGGTTGGAGGAAAGCTGCAGCCCATTTCGTAACAGCACGCCGCTGCAATGGCTGCGATCCTTGCACTCGAGAAGATCTCGAAACGATTCGGCGCCGTCGTGGTGGCCGACAAGATCGACTTGTCGCTGAGCGATGGCGAAGCCCTGGGCATTATCGGACCAAATGGCGCGGGCAAGACGACGTTATTTGGAATCGCAACCGGTACGGTAACGCCCGATTCCGGCCGCGTGCTGTTCGCGGACAATGACGTGACCAGGCTGCCGCCGGAACGGCGCTGCCGGATGGGCCTGGCGCGATCGTTCCAGATTCCGCAACCGTTCTCAGGCATGAGCGTGTTCGAGAATGTCGTGGTGGCCGCAGCATTCGGTGCCGGCGAGCGCGAAGCCGCGGTCTACGATCGCTGTTGCGAGCTGCTCGAGCGCTGCGGCCTGGCAGAAAAGGCGAACAGACGTGCGGGCGGACTGACCCTGCTCGATCGAAAGCGTTTGGAATTGGCCCGGGCCCTCGCAACGAGTCCACGCGTGCTGCTGCTCGATGAGGTCGCCGGCGGTCTCACCGAGCACGAATGCGCAACGCTGGTTGCACTTATCAAGGATGTACGCGCGAGCGGTGTTTCGATCATCTGGATCGAGCACGTCGTGCACGCTTTGCTCGCCACTGTTGATCGGCTCGTGGTCCTGCACGGCGGCAAATTCATCGCCGGCGGCGACCCGCACAGCGTCATTCGTAGCTCGCAAGTAACTGAAATCTATATGGGAATTGACGCCGATGCCTGACGGCCCGCTGCTCAAGATCACCGCCGTCGACGCCTTTTATGGCGACTTCCAGGCGCTCTTCGGCGTTTCGCTCAGCGTCGGCACCGGCCAGGTCGCCGCTGTCATCGGTGCAAATGGTGCCGGCAAGAGTACGCTCCTCAAGTGCATCGCCGGGCTGATGCATCCGTCACGCGGCGAAATTCTTTTCGAGAATGCAGCCACGACGAACACACCCGCCTTTGAAGCGCTGAAGCGTGGAATTGCGCTTGTCCCCGAAGGACGCAGACTTTTCCCATCGCTGACGGTCGAGGAAAATCTGCTGATCGGCGGCCAGTCGCGTCGCCCCGGGCCGTGGACACTGGCGCGTGTGTACGAGCTGTTTCCGATTCTGGCCGAACGGCGAAATCTTCCCGCGCCCGCACTTTCGGGCGGCCAGCAGCAGATGGCGGCCATCGGGCGCGCGTTAATGTCCAATCCGAGATTGCTGCTATGTGACGAGATCAGTCTCGGGCTCGCGCCAATCGTCGTGCGCGACATCTACGCCCGCCTGCCGCAAATTACGGCCGAAGGCCTCTCTCTCGTCATCGTCGAGCAGGACATTGTTCAAGCGTTGCGGGCGGCGAGTCACGTCTATTGCCTGCAGGAGGGCCGCGTCGCGCTCCAGGGCGCCGCACGCGACCTCAGCCGCGAAAAAATTTCAGCCGCCTATTTCGGGGTTTGACGAGATGCAATGGCTCAACGTCATCTTGCAGGGTGTGCTGATCGGCGGCTTGTACGCAATGTTCGCAACTGGCTTGTCGCTGATTTTCGGCGTGATGCGACTGGTGAATATCGCACATGGCGACCTTATCGTGCTCGCAGCCTACATCTCCCTTATTGCCACGCAGGCTTTCGGCATGGATCCCCTCACCTCGTTGTTGCTTGTCGTGCCCGTCATGGCACTGATCGGCTACGCGCTGCAACGCGGCCTGCTCAACTACACCCTGGGCGAGGATCTGCTGCCACCATTGCTGGTGACTTTTGGCCTCTCCATCATCATCCAGAACGGGCTACTCGAATTGTTCACCGCCGACAGCCGCAAGCTGCAGGCAGGTGCCATCGAAATCCAGACATTCCAGCTGGCGCAGGATCTGTGGATTGGCGCGCTTCCGCTAATTCAATTCGTGGTCGCCGTGGCAGTTATCGCGGGACTGCAACTCCTGTTCTACCGCACAGCACTTGGCCGCGCGTTACGAGCGACGTCCGACGATCAGGCCGTAGCTCAGCTGACCGGACTCGATACGCGTCACATCTTCGCGCTGGCGATGGCCCTGTCATTGGCGGTGATCGCCATCGCCGGCGTATTTCTGGCCGTACGCGCCAATTTTGACCCAGCCATCGGACCCGCGCGGCTGATCTTCGCCTTCGAGGCGGTGATCATTGGCGGGCTCGGCAGCATGTGGGGAACGTTGGCGGGCGGCATTATCCTCGGTGTCTCACAAGCGATCGGTGCGCAAATCGACCCCGGCTGGCAGCTGCTTGCCGGTCACATCGTGTTTCTCGCCATCCTCGCCGTCCGGCCGCAGGGTCTGTTTCCCAAGGTGTCGGGATGATTGTCGAACACGCCACACGTTCAAGCCGTATCGGCGTTGCGCTCATCGCCATCGCGCTCGTTGTGCTCGCCTTGGCGCCTTACTGGGGCGACCGGCAAACGCTGCGGCTGCTTGCGGAAATGTTCACTTTCATCGCGCTGGCAAGCCTGTGGAACCTGCTCGCCGGATATGCCGGACTTGTGTCAGTCGGCCAGCAGGCTTTTGTCGGTCTCGGCGGCTACGTTTTGTTTGCGCTGGCGATGCTGCTTGATGTCAATCCGGTCTTGGCGATTTTTGTCGCCGGCCCGATCGGCGCTCTGGTTGCCGTTCCGGTGGCCTTGCTGATTTTTCGCTTGCGTGGCGCCTACTTTGCGATCGGAACGTGGGTCGTGGCCGAGGTCTTCAGGCTGCTCGCGTCGCAAATCTCGGTCCTTGGAGGCGGTTCCGGAATCAGTCTTCCCGCATCGGTGGTCCTCGCGATGGCCCCGAGCAGACTGATGCGCGAATTCGAAATGTATTGGCTGGCCCTGCTGCTGGCGGTCGTGATCCTAGCGGCGATCTTTGTACTGTTACGCTCGCGTCACGGCCTCGCGCTGACCGCTATTCGTGACAATGAATTGGCCGCGCAGAGCACCGGAATTGGCGTGTGGAGCATCAAATTTACGGTCTACGTCCTGACAGCTTTCGGCACCGCGATGGTCGGTGCCTTCATCTTCCTGCAAAAGCTGCGCATCTCGCCCGACACCGCGTTCAGCGTGAACGATTGGACCGCGTTCGTCATTTTCATCACCGTTATCGGCGGCATCGGCAGGATCGAAGGGCCGATCATCGGCACGATCATTTTCTTTGCTTTGCGGCAGTCATTCGCCGGCCTCGGCAGCCTCTACTTGCTCATGATGGGCGCGGTTGCCATCGTCGTGATGCTGTGGGCGCCAAAAGGGCTGTGGGGAATGATCGTTGAGCGGCTCGGTTGGCAGATCCTGCCGCTGCAGCGGCATTTGGCGCTGAGAAAAGATGCGAGAGGAAAATCATGACCATTGTCGACATCTATTGTCATATTTACCCGGACCGTTTTTTCCGGGAGATGACCAAGGCCGCACCAAACCTCGAAAACATCGGAAAAAGACTGCGCGGCGTGACCAAGCTGTTCGATCTTGATGCGCGCTTCAAGGAGATGGATGAGTTCGGTGACTACCGCGAGATCATCTCTTTGCCGAACCCCGCCATTGAAGACATCGCGTCTCCTGATGTCGGCCTTAACCTCGCACGCATCGCCAATGACTCGATGGCCGAGCTTTGCCGGAAGCATCCTGATCGCTTCCCGGCGTTCGCGGCCGCGCTGTGTCTCACCGATGTCGAAGGCTCGGTTGCCGAAGCCCGCCGCGCCATCAAGGATCTCGGCGCGCGCGGCGTGCTGATCTATACCAATGTTGCCGGCGAGCCGCTCGACCAGCCGAAATTCGAGCCCATTTTCGCGACGATGGCAGAACTCGACCTGCCGATCTGGCTGCATCCCGTCGGCACCGCGGCGATGCCGGATTACCCGGCCGAGAAGAAGTCGCGATTTGAAATGTGGTGGTGCTTCCATTGGCCATACGAAACATCGGTTGCCATGGTGCGCCTGGTGTTTTGGGGACTGTTCGACCGCTACCCGAAGCTGAAGATCATCACGCATCATCTTGGCGGCATGATCCCGTATTACGACGGCCGCGTCGGTGCAGGCCTGAAGGTTCTCGGGCAGCGGACTTCGGACGAGGACTATTCAAAAATCCTGCCATCGCTGAAGCGGCCACACATGGACTACCTGCACGGATTCTACGCGGACACGGCGATGTTCGGCGGCGGTCCGCACGCAACAAGATGCGGTCTCGAATTTTTCGGTGCGGATCAGGTCGTGTATGCGACCGATACACCGCTCGGCCCGATTGCACCGACGATCAAGACCATCGACGCGCTCGGGCTTTCAGACGCGAACCGCAAGAAGATCTTTTCCGGTAACGCTGAGAAGCTGCTCAATATGAAATTTCAATAGCGCAGCCTGTTACGTCGGCTTTTTCGTCTGGTGGTCTTTGCCCGAACCGACGCCACTCACCGGCGTCCAGCTCGGCGGATCGCTCGCCGGAAAGCTTTCATCGGAATCGATCACAACCTGATCTTCCTTGCGCGCGATTCGCTCGCGTTCTTTCTCCGCGTGGTTTTTCGGCTTTTCCGACATGGAAAACTCCCAATTTGTTCAAGCCAATAACCGCTGTGACGGCTTGAAGTTCCCTGAGGGAGAATTTCGCGCCGTAAACGGTCCGTCACAGATCCTGCTTGACCCAGGCGCCCTGCACATCTTCGCACCAATTGCCGACGTTCCACTCGCCCCAGGCGCCGAGACCGCCCAATTCGTCTGGCCCGCAATAGACGGGCACGTGGACAACCGACAGCCCGTCGTGTTTGAGTGCAGTCTTCAGGGCATTGCCTAGGGCCTCAGCGTTGTCGCCGCCGGAGACAGCAAGGACACCTGACACAGCTGCAGCAACACTCTTGTAGTCAACCGCAACGTGGTCATTCGTGCGGAATTCAGCCTGATATTGCGCCACTTGCAGGCCGGTAATCGCGGCCATGCGCCGGTTGTCGAAAATCACGATCATGCCGCGAACGCCATGCTCGACGGCGTCGATAAGGATTTGCGGGTTCATCATGAATGAGCCGTCGCCGCAGAATGCAATTCCATAACGCGGTTTTTCGGCCAGCGCTGCGCCGAGCAAGGCGCTCGCGGCGAAGCCCATATATGAAGCTCCGGCTTCGGTGAACGTGTCGCCGGTACGCTCGTCTTCGACGATCTGGAAACCATTTGCCTGGACATCGCCCGCGTCGAAGAATTTTGCCGCGCCGATTTCTTTAGCAAAGTCGGCAACGATCTTGATCGCCGCGGGCTGCGTCAGCACCGGCTTCTGCCACACCTCATCGCGCAGCGGCCCGCATGCATAACGTTTTTGCTTGTAGAGCGACCATTCGGCTTTCTTGGCGGCGCAGGCCTTGAGCCACGGGCCCTTGTTGCCGTTCGCCTTCAGCGTTTCGAGCCTGCCGGCAAGACGATCAGCGACCGCTCCAATATCGCCGACCAGTGCTATCGTCTTATTGTAATGAAGCGCATCCGCCAGATCGCCGTTGATGTTGATCACGGCCTGCGCGCGCTTGTATCCGATCCCGGAGCAATCCGCCTGACAGACGGCACGTGAGCCGATGACGACCAGCAAGTCGGCTTCGGCCATTGCATAATTGCCGCTGATCGAACCTTTCGAGCCGCCGACATGCATGTTCTGCCCGTGCGCGTCCGGCAGCACCCCGGTCGAGCCCGGCGAAAGAATGACCGCGGCGCCCGCGGTTTCCGCAAGCCGCCGCATCGCCGCATCGTGACCGCGCGTGCCGCCGCCGGCCTTGATCGCGACCTTTGTCGTCTTTGCAATCATGTTGGCTGCCTGATCGATCGCCGCATCGTCCGCCGGCGCGAGTTTCGGCAGCTGGGGCCGTGCCGGCAGCGCGGAAAGATTCACGGTGACCATTGCAGGCTGCGTGTTGAGCGGCAGCAGAAGATAGAAAGGCCCTGCACGATAAGGATGATTGACGCAAAGACTGCCGCGGCGCAGGGCGTCACGAAGCCCCTCCGGTGTGTGAAGCACGTAGGACTGGCCCATGACGGCCGTTATGCGCCCGAACAGGCCCTGCTCCTCCTTCGGCACCTGTTGCATGTTGTAGCCTTCGCCGAAGGTCGTTTCGTCACCGTAGATGTGATAAACGCCGACGCCATTGGATGCGGCGGCGAGCGAGCCGGCGAAGGCCTGCATGGCGCCCGGACCGATGGACGTGACCACCGCGGAGATCTCGCCGTATTGCCAGCGCAACGCGGTCGCGGCATGGGCCATTTCGACCTCGTTGCGGCAATTGATCGTCCGGGTGGCGCCCTCTTCCTCGTAAACGCGCAGCACATTGCCGAGATCAGTCGAGCCATGGCCGAAAATAGCGAAGTATTTGCGAACGCCCTGCCTCAGCAGACCGAGCACCAGCGCTTCCGACAGCGTGCACTCAACGAGCTTCGGAAGACCCGCGGCGATGGCCTGATCGATGCCGCCAGCCTTGGCGATTGCACGCGCACGCGCACGCATGTCCTGCAATGGATTGGTTTTCTTCGGGTCAAGCATCACGCACTTCCCACGTGTTGCCGAAGGAATGGACCGACGATCTTATTCCACTCCTGCCAATGACGGCGATAGGAGTAATGCCCGCCTTCTTCGACGACAACGAGCTTCGAGCCCGCGATCGCCTTGTGCAGGTCCTCGGATTGATAGACTGGCACCGTGGCGTCGTCGCGTGTGCCAATAACGAGAGACGGAGTACGGATTTTGTGCAAATCGGCGCTGCGATCGTGCGACATCGTCATATCCAGCCTGCCGGCAAGAACCTCGACCGGTGCGACTGTTTTCAGTGCGCGCCGCTCCAGCTTCATGACCTTATCGAGGTTGTAGCGGAATTGCATGGCGCCATTGGTGAACAGCGACGAAACCTTGACGTATTCCTCCGGCCCGTAGGAAAGCGCAATGTGTTTGCGCGCAGTCTGCACGCGGACGATATATTCATCCGCCTTCACCCAGGTGTTGGAAAAGATGCAGCAGCTAAGCCGGTCAGGATAGTCGATGGCGAGGTTCTGTAGCACGCAGCCACCCGTCGATGTGCCGGCAACATGCGCCTTGCCGATACCGAGCTTGTCGAGCAGCGCGACGGCATCGCGCGCGATTGCCTGGGTCGAATATGAGTCTTTTGGCTTGTCGCTGTCGCCGGCACCGCGATGGTCGAAGGAGATGCAGCGATAGTGTTTGGAAAATTCAGCGACCTGGAATTCCCAGGCATTGAGCAAGCCGACCAACCCTGGAATGAACAGGATCGCTTCGCCCTGGCCACGCTCCTCGTAGTTCAGCGTGATATGACCGACATCGATGCGGGGCACGAATCGCTCCGTCAAACGGCGCCGCCGCGATGATTTGCCATCGCGGCGGCGCTTCTGACCTCAGCGTCAGTTCGGCTTGCTGGCTTCCGCAGCTTCCTTCAGGGTCGGCGCCCAGCGCGGAATGTCCGACGCCACAGTCTTGCGAAGGAATTCGGGGCCGCGTTCCGACTTCGGCGGCACGGTGCCGCCTAGTTTGCCGAGCTTTTCCGCGGTTGCCGGATCGTCCAACGCTTTGTTGAGCGCGTCGGCGAGCTTGTCGACGATTTCCTTCGGTGTGCCCTTGGGTGCATAGATCCCGCTCCAGATGTTGAGCTGAAAATCCGACACACCGGCTTCCTTAGCGGTCGGGACGTCCGGAATGGCCGCCAGGCGCTGCGGACCTGCTATCACCATGCCCTTGACCTTTTCGCCCTGGATGGCTCCCGCCATGACGATCGCCTGCTCGCAGGCAATGTCGACATGCCCGCCCATCAGGTCATTCATTCCGGGGCCCATGCCGCGATAGACAACCATGGTCGGCTTGATGCCCGCGACCTGGTTGAACAACAGGCAGGCCATGTGTGAGGTCCCGCCCACGCCGCCAAAGGCCTGCTTGACCTCTGGACCCTTCTGCTTTGCCCAGGCGATGAACTCTTTCAGGTCTTTCACCGGGATATTCTTATTGATGGAGATAGCGGCGGGCGCATTCGCCGACATGCCGATCGGTTCAAAGTCCTTGGTCGAGTCGTATTTGAGATTTGGATAGAAGGTCGGCGCCGCGATAATCGTGCCCATGCTGGCGGCAAACACCGTATAGCCGTCCGGCGCAGACTCCGCAGCACGCGTTGCGCCGAGCGTGCCGCCGGCACCGCCGACATTCTCGATCAGGATATTGTGACCAAGATGTTTACTCATGCCGTCCGCCGCGATACGTGCCACGATGTCGCTCGGGCCGCCGGCCGGGAATGGCACGATCATCTTGATTTCACGGCTTGGATAGTTTTGCGCGTGCGCCGCACTGGCAATTGCGAGCGCGGCGAGCGCTCCTGCTATTTTAATAGCGTATTTCATCGTATCCTCCCTCTCTGCTTTATTCACGTTGTGCGCTTCGAAATTCTCCCAGACAAAACAGCATTTACTCCGCAGCCTGCATGGCTTCGCTTCGCTCTTTCTCGCGGATCGCCATCAGCACCTTTTCCGGCGTTGCCGGCAGCGACGTGATGCGGACACCGACCGCATCGTAAATTGCGTTCATGACCGCCGGAATAGTCGGCACCATAGCCGGTTCTCCGACACCTTTGACCCCGAGCGGCCCTATCAGATCGGGATCCTCGATAATAATCGAATTGATCCGCGGCACATCGAGCGCGGTCGGCAGTATATATTTGGCAAAGCCAGACGTGGTCGTTCGCCCGCCATCGAGCTTGTAGTCCTCCATCAATCCCTGCCCGAGCGCCTGGACGATGCCACCCTCGATCTGACCTTCCACGCCTTGCGGATTGACCGCGCGGCCGACGTCGTGCGCAGCCCAGATGCCGAGCACCTGCACCTCGCCGGTCACGGTATCGACTTCAACCTCCGCCACCTGCGCGCCGAAAACGTAAGCCTGCCAAGGTCTTCCGGAACCATCGACCGGATGTAGACCTGTCGTATCCGTGCCGAAGGTAGCCGAGCCGACCGGAACAACGCCGCGATTTTTTGCCGTGCTCACGGCCTCGCCCATGGTGATCCGATGATTGGTATTTTCGGCCCAGATTTCGCCGTTGCCGGTGCGGATCGCTTCGGCATCGACGTCCCATACCTCCGCCATGACATCAACCAGCCGCTTGCGCGCCTCGCGCGAGGCGAGCGCGACGGCATTGCCGATCATGTAGGTCTGGCGGCTCGCGCCGGCGTGCGAGGCTTCCGGGGCACGGGCCGTGTCATTGTCGCCGATCACCACGTGCTCGGGCTTTACGCCCATCTCGTGCGCGGCGATCTGCGCCAGTACGGTGAGGATGCCTTCGCCGATCTCGGTTACGCCGGTTACGATCTTCGCGCTGCCACCGTCGTCGATCTCGGCCCAGGCAGCGGCGCGATCGATGACCGCGGTACGGGCAATCCCGTACCAGCATGCCGCCATCCCTCGTCCGCGCTTGCGGGCCATACGCCTACTCCGCCGCTTCCTGTTTATCCGCGACCTTGAACCGCGCCCCGAGCGCGCAAGGCGGGCGGATATCGTCGCGCCCGAGATCGCGCCGCGTGTTACCGCGTGAGTTTGGCACTCCGGCTTCCCAGCCGGATGCCTTCTCCAGCGCATTGAGGGCGTGTGTCAGGCTGACCGACGTCAGCTTGGCCTTCGTATGTGTGAGCGCGCCATCACGCATTGCGTTGATGCGGCGAATTTCGAACGGGTCGAGGCCGAGCCGTTCGGCACAGATGTCGAGGTGAGATTCCGTCGCAAACGCCGTCTGCAGCGCTCCGAAGGAACGGAAAGCACCGGATGGTGTGTTGTTGGTGTAGATCCCGTAAGTGTCGACTTTCACGTTCGGAATGGCATAGGGCCCGGCCGCGAGGATTGCAGCCTTGCGCATGACACCTTCGGTCGACAGGCCATAAGCCCCGCCGTCGCAGATCATCTTCATTTCCAGTGCGCGGATGCGGCCATCGCGCATCAATCCCATGCGGAGGACCGTGCGTGACGGGTGGCGCTTGGCCGTAGAAATGATCGATTCCTCGCGCGTGAAGACAAGCCGGACCGGGCGATGCGTCTTCATCGCGAGCAGCGCCAACATGCCCTGGTAGATCATGTCCTCCTTGCCGCCGAAGCCGCCGCCGACAGGGCTCATGATGAAGCGCACCTTGGAGATCGGCTTCGCGATGATGCGCGCCAGCATATGGCGGTGATGCGTGATGTTTTGATCGGGCGATACGATCGTGACGACGCCATCGTGATCGACGTAAGCAAGGCCGGCCTCAGGCTCGAGATAGGCGTGCTCGATCGGTTGCGTCGTGTAGGTTTCCTCGACGACCAGGTCGCTTTCGGCGAAGCCTTTCTCGGCATCGCCGACGCGGATCGGAATGTGCTTGGTGAGATTGTCGGGCGCGTAGTCGTGCAATACCGGCGCGCCCGGCTGCATCGCTTCGTCCGGATCGAAGACGGCGGGCAATGGCTGATAGTCGACCTTGATGGCGGACAGCGCGCGCTTGGCAATCAGGGCGCTTTCGGCGGCGACCGCTGCAACTGCCTCGCCGACATAGCGCGCCTTGTCGCGCGCCATGATCGGCTGATCATTGACGAAAACGCCGAAACCGTCCTCGCCCGGCACATCGGCACAGGTGATAACACCTTCGACGCCGTCCATGGCCTCCGCGGCCGATGTGTCGATCGAGACGATGCGCGCGTGCGCGTGTGGCGAGCGGAGCACTTGTACGTGCAACATGCCGGGCATTGTCATGTCGCCGGCATATTTGAGCCGACCGGACACTTTGCTCGGCGTGTCGATGCGCCGGACGTTCTTGCCGATGAAGTCGCCTTCTTTGGCTTCGTCTTCGAGCAGCGCATTCGCCGGCAGGCGGCCGTTCTGCACGTCGCGCGCCAGCTCGACGGCATCGAAAATCTTCTGATAGCCCGTGCAACGGCAGATATTGCCGCCAAGGCGCTCCTTGATTTCCTCGCGGTCGGCAAATGGATTGGTGCGCAATGCTGCGGTTGCCGCCATAACCATGCCGGGAATGCAATAGCCGCACTGGCTCGCGCCGGTCTTGTGGAACGCCTTCTGCAGAACGCTCAATTCGCCTGTGTTCGCAAGGGCTTCCACCGTCTCGATAGTCGCGCCTTGTGCTTTAGCAAGCGGCATCAGGCACGATTTCATCAGGACGCCATTCACGAACACCGAACAAGTGCCGCACTCACCCGCACCGCAACCTTCCTTGTTGCCCGTGAGGTTGAGGTCGTCGCGGATGAAGTCCAGCAGCCGCTGGTGCGGCTTGGCACTGCGCGCGATCTTCCGGCCATTGATGGTGGCATTGAACAGAAGGTCAGGCATAGGCCGCCTCCAGCTCGGGTGCCAGCACGCCAGAATCGGCGCCTGCCCGCCGTGCTGCATTGATCAATCCGCGCAGCATGAAGCCGCGCACGACATCGCGGCGGTATTCCTGGCGGGTGCGGGAGGCGACAAGCGACACAGGCATATCGGCCGCAGCATCCAGGCGATCGGCGCTCAGCGGGCCGCGCAGGAAATTCTCGACCTCGGTCAACCGCAATGGCTTCGGCCCAATGCCGGCGATCGCGAGCCGCGCATCTTCGATTTTCCTGCCGTCCCTATCCAGCCTGATCAGCGCCGCAAGGCACACCAGTGAAATGACAAGCGAACGGCGATGACCAACTTTCTCAAAACTTCCTCCATGCGCCGGCAGCGCGTCACATTCGATGGCTATCAGCAATTCGCCGTCCGCTAGCGCCGTCTTGTTTGGTCCGGTGACGAATTCCTGGAGCGGTATTGAGCGTTTGCCACGCGCCGAGGCAAGCTCGACGATGGCGTCATGCGCGATCAAGCAGGGTGTCGCATCGGCGGCCGGCGATGCATTCACGATATTGCCGCCCACGGTTGCCTGCGCGCGAATTTGATCGTCGGCGAACCAGACGGCGCAGCGCGGCATCGCTGGCAAAGCGCGGCCAAGGGCGGGGTCATCGAGAAAGCGCTGGATCGGCGTTGCAGCGCCGAGCCGCACCCGCTTGTCGTCGACCGATATTTCACAGAGCTCGGGAATCCTTGCGACGTCGACCAGCACGGGAATATGCACGTCCCCGGCTCTGCCCTCGCGCGCCCAGGGCAACGTGTCGGTCGCGCCTGCGACGATGCGATAACGGCCGCGATTGGCCTTCATCGCGGCAAAGGCCTCGGCCAGCGAGGCCGGGCTCATGTATTCGTCGCACGTCAGCATAGCGCCCCTCGTTGTCCCTTCCGCGCGCGGAAGGGTTGAAGCGTCACTCGGCAGCTTCCTTCTGGGCAGCGCCCATCTTGGCCTTCACAACGACCTTGATGGCGTCCTCCACGCGATCCTTGGCATAGCGGATCGCGGTCGGAAGCTCCTCGAGCGGAAACGTATGAGTGTGGATTTTGGTCGCGTCGAAGCGCTTCTGGCGCATATAAGCCTCGGCGCGGTGCGTCGCGCTCTTGCCCTCGCCGCGGATGCCATAGACGTAGATGTTGTTGCGCACGATGTGCGCGACGTCGACCGGCACTTCCTCGTGCGCAAAGGCCGCGAGGCAGACGCGACCGCCCCGGTTGACCATGCGAACCGCGTCGTTGACGGCGCTGGTGGCGGCCGAGCATTCGACCACGTAGTCGACGCCCTTGCCGCCGTTGAGCTTCTTCACCTCGGCTACGACATCTGGCGTCTTGCGGATGTTGACGACGTGGTCGGCGCCGAGTTCGAGCCCTATTTTCAGGCGGTTGTCGCGGGTGCCGGTCAAAATGACCGGTTGTGCGCCCAGCGCCTTCGCGACTGCCACCGCCATCAAGCCGATGGGGCCTGGGCCGGTGACGCAGACGCTTTCGCCGGCAACGAGACCGCCGAGCTCGGTGAGCGCATACATCGCGGTGCCAGCGGTGACGACGAGCGTACCCTCTTCATCCGACATGTCATCCTGCAGCGAGACCAGCGTGTTGATGTTGTTGACCTGGTATTCGCAGAAGCCGCCATCGGTGGTGAAGCCGTTGGCGCGGTGTCCTTTGTCGACGTCGCCGTAATTGAGGCCGTAGTTATGGCAAGAGGTGTACATGCCTTCGCGGCATCGCTTGCACTGGCCGCAGCCGGCATGAATCTCGACAGCAACCCGCTGGCCGAGATTGTATTCATCGACGCCGGGCCCGAGCGCCACGACCGTGCCCATGTATTCGTGACCAGGCGTGAAGTTTTTGTTGAACGGCAGTCCACCCTGAATCGACGCCGGCGGCCCGTGATAGATGATCTCGAGATCCGTCGCGCAAATCGCAACCGCGTCGATGCGAACGAGGACTTCCGCCTTCTTCGGCACGGGCACCGGCTTACTAGCAATGCTGAGCTGGCCGGGTTCGCCAAGCACCCAGGCGCGCTGCGTGTCCGGAATTGGAAATTCGTTGTGGTTGGTCTTCACCCCAGCCGGCGCGTACATATTTCCTCCGATAAGAATCTTACGCTTTGTGCAATCTAGTTAGCGGCGGCCTGCGGCCGTTCGCCATTTTGCGATCCAGGCTCGCCGAATTCGGCCGACAGTCCGCGAGTCGCCGCCGTGATCTGCTCCCGCATGAGCGCAATGTGGTCGTCGCTCGCGCGCATTGTCGGAGTCGAAGCGCTGATCGCTCCGATCACGGTGCCGGCCTGGTCGCGGATCGCCGCACCGACGCAAATAACGCCTGGCAGATATTCTTCGCGATCGATCGCATAACCGTTGCGGCGGACGATCCGCAGTGACTCGAGCAACGCAGGCAGTTCGGTGATCGTCTTGTCGGTGAAACGCTTCATCCCGCTTGCAAGGATGCGCTTGATCTCGTCTTCCGGCAGCCACGCCATGATAGCCTTGCCGACAGACGTTGCGTGTGGCGCCTCGACCTTCCCGATCTTGCCGGTGTCGACACGGACTGCGTGGCGCGCCTCGCGCACGGACAGCGTGACGACGCTGTCGCCCTGCAACGCGGCGAGATGGACCGTCTCGCCGGTCGCCTGATTGACGGTTTCGAGATAAGGCTGCGCCCGGCGCGGCAGATCGACCTGCAGGCACGCATGGCCGAGATAGATAATGCGCGGTCCGAGCGCGTAGAGACGCCGTCCCGGCACCTTCGCCGCAAAGCCACGGTGAATGAGCGTGGCCAGCAGGTGATGGCACGTCGAAATGTTGAGGCCGGTCCGGTTGGCGAGATCCGTCAGCGTCGCTTCACCGCCCGCTTCCGCGATGGTCTCGAGCAGATACAAAGCGCGGTCGACGGATTGGATGCTGTGACCGTCACCTTCCCGCGTGCGCGAGGCACGCGATTTGGCACCGGGGCCAGGCAGGATTGTTGCGTTCATTGGTCGTTTCTCCCTGGCCGGAAGGGAAAATCCTCGGCCGGGGGGAGTCAAGGCTTTTCAGCATAAGGAACGTGATTTTCAGGATGTAAAAGAAGCAAATGCCTGCTTTTTCAGGAAAACTAACGGGTGGCAGCCAGTCCCAGCTCGATTTCGAGAGCCCCACAGAGCATTTGGCCGAGCAAAATGTGCATTTCCTGGATGCGGGCGGTCGTCGCTGACGGGACAAGTAAAAGGTGGTCGGCATGCGTCGGCATGGAGCCGCCGTCGTTAGCGCCAAACGCCGCGGTGACAAGGCCCATGGCTTTCGCCTGCCTCAGACCGGCGATGACATTCGGGCTTTTACCGGAGGTCGAGATGGCGACCGCAATATCGCCTTTCCGGCCCAGTGCCTCGATCTGCCGGGCAAATATCTTTTCAAACCCCAGATCGTTACCAGTCGCAGTGAGCACCGAGCTGTCGGTCGTCAACGCGATTGCTGCAATTGCGGCGCGATCCTTCTTGTAGCGAACGATCAATTCGGTCGCGAGGTGCTGTGCGTCCGCCGCGCTGCCGCCATTACCGAAAAACATCAGCTTGCCGCCGCCGCGGATCGATTGTGCGCAAGCCTGTACAAGTTTTGCGAAGGCCTCGGACAGTGCCGCTTCAGTATGGCGCGCGACGTCGTTGTGCTCGGCAAATTCGGCTTTGAAGAATGTGGTGAGGTCCACTGCCGCTCCCTTCACGCCGCTTCGCCGCGAAATTCCGGAACTGCATCGCGCAAGACATTGTAGATCGCCGCGCGTTCGCCGCGCGTAACACCCTGCTCCAGGGTCGCCACCCAGGCGCGGATCGTCTCGAGCGAGGGTGAGACAGGTTTGGCGGCGACGATACCAGGAATGCCGATCTCGGATGTCTCCTCACCACGCGCAAAAAGGATCTCGTTTAAACGCTCGCCGGGACGGATGCCGGTGAAGGTAATCTTGATGTCACGTTCGGGCTCAAGACCGCTGAGCCGAATAATGCGCTCGGCCAATTCAACGATCTTTACCGGCTGTCCCATGTTGAGGACATAGACCGATGCATCTCCGTTCGACTGCTCCGATGCATGGCTTGCGGCCATTACGACGAGGTCACAGGCCTCTCGAATCGTCATGAAGTAGCGGACCATGTCGGGATGCGTCACCGTCACCGGACCGCCTGCCTCGATCTGCGCCTTGAACTTCGGAACGACCGAGCCGTTGGAGGCGAGCACATTGCCGAAGCGCACGGAGATGAGTCGCATCGGATGCTGGCTGCGGTGCGACAATTCGCCATCGAGCGCCTGGCAATACATTTCCGCCAGACGCTTGGTCGCGCCCAGGACGGAAACGGGCTCGATCGCCTTGTCGGTCGAGATCATCACCATCGCCGCGGCACCGGCAGCTGCCGCAGCATCGGCGACGTTGATCGAACCGAACACGTTGGTCTTAATGCCTTCGTCCCAATCCTGCTCGAGCATCGGCACATGCTTGAGCGCAGCCGCATGAAAAACAATATCCGGCTTGAATTGTGCGACGAGGCTGGTGATCCTCTGGCGGTCGCGGACATCAGCAATCCGACCCAGAATTTCCGTGGAGCTTTGCTTGGCCTTTAGTGTCTCCAGTACGGCGTGCAGCGCGGGCTCGGAATGCTCGACCACCAGCAAACGGCTCGCGCCGAAAGTGACCATGCGGTCGCAGATTTCGGAGCCAATCGA
>Ga0207428_10000149_pt1 | contig 95135 bp, 90 predicted proteins | sample RhiMethybrSRZTD1_FD_187600 | JGI IMG/M metagenome (GOLD analysis project Ga0207428, IMG submission 187600) | Populus rhizosphere microbial communities from Tennessee, USA - Rhizosphere MetaG P. TD hybrid SRZTD1 (SPAdes) (version 3) | ecosystem: Host-associated > Plants > Roots > Rhizosphere >... | reverse complement strand
GCAGGCCCAGCGTGTAGCTCAGCGCCGAAGTCGTGCCGGCACCGTCCGCGCCATACGACGAGGTGCCGATCGCAAACACGCCCGAGAAGTTCGCCGCCGACACCGCCGTATCCTGGGCCGTCGGATCACCGTCCGTCTCGGCATCCTGCGTCTCAAGGACAGGCTCACCTTCCGTGCCCTTCGTCACATTGATCGTCGGACTATCGTCCTCGATCTGAATCGCGAGCTGTGCTGTATCGGAAAGGCCGGTCGAATCGGTGACCTTGACGCCGATGCTGAAGTCGAGCTCGTCCTCCTTCGTGTCGTCTGGATGATCAAGCGGCTTCTCTAGCGTCACCTTGTAGTCATAGTTGAACCCGTCGACCGTCGAGATCGTGATCACGATCGCATCGGTGCCGGAAGTCTGGCCGTGCAGAGTGTGGCCGTCCGGATCCAGAATCCAATTGACCGTCTCGCCGCCGAATTTGAGCGCGGGCAGTCCGTCGGTCAGCAGCGTTACCGTCAGCGTGTCGCCGGCATCCGGATCGGACACCACGAACGTGCCGCTCGCCGCCGCATCGTTGGTCTCGTCATCTGGAACCGGATCCGAGTCCGTGTTTTTGCCTGGCAAGCCCTCGTCCGACACAACCGCCCGACCATTCTTCACCTCCGGATCGTTCGGGAAGAAATCGATCGTCGGCGGATTGGCGGGGGTATCCTTCTCTTCCTCAATCGGAAACACCTCACGTCTGTCATCGATGTTCTTGTATTGCAGCGCGGTCGCGCCTAACACGCCGATGGCGTCGAACCCGCCGAGCAGCGGGCCGGCCGCGAATGGAATGAAGATGCCGCTGCCATTGGCGCCATCCGTGCCGCCCTGCGCGCCCGCCGCCGCGGGGCCTGCTGCGGTCTGAATGTCGATGGCGATGTCGGGATTGGTGGCGAGAATGACGTCGTTGACGTCGACCGCTTCGCCGTCATTGGTGACGATCTTGATCGGCGATTCCGCGTTGGCCTCGGCATAGCCCTGCAGGATGATCGTGCGGCCATCGACCACGATGGCGAGATTGCCGTCCGATCCAAGCTTCGCGAGCAACCCGTTCACCGAGTCGATGGGCAATTCGATCGTCTGGCCCTGCTGGACCGGGATGACGATGATCTGCTGGCCCTGCGGCAGCTTCACCGCGATAGGCGCATCGCCCGTCGCTGCCGCCACCTGCACGCCGGCGAAATCCGGCCCGCCGGCAGCCATATCGAAATCGGTCTCGACGCTCGTGTCGCTAGGCAGGAGATGCGTGGAATCGGTCGCCATGTGGTTGCCCTCTTGTGTGAAGCGTCGAGCGCCGTACCCGACGGTGTTTGGCCGGTCGTTTGGACCAGCCCCCAAGTCCCCAAAAACGTCGTTCTTTGGAGGCAGAATTAGGAAAAAATACTGACGGCATTTTGCTCAAATGCCCGTTCTGCTTGCGCGAATAGCCGTCAAGGTGCAGATCGGATTGCCGCATTTCTTCTGCCCGCCGCTTGGCCAGATCGCGGCGTCTGTCGGCCGTGATCTACCCATGCATTCTTTAATTTTCCTTTTATTTCGGTGGCTTAAGACGGACGAACTAGGCTTCCGGCAGGGCCCGAAAAGTTAAGGAATCGTTTCTTTCATGGGGGCAATTATCGAAAATGCGGATGAACGGCGGCTGAACACAGAGGTGCTGCCTCACACGCAGATATGCGGACACGCGGTATTTTTCGCGTTTTCGACGAGATAGTGAATGCAGCGGAGGATTTTGGCGCGCGCCTTAGGCCGACGCGTCGATCATCAGGAAATAGAGCAGATCGCCCTCCGACCGCACGACCGCGGGGCAGATGCTGCCCTTGGCCATGATCAGCCGGCCCGGCCGTAGGCAGATGACGCGCGCGGGAAATACACTGGATCGGCCGTTCGCGTACTGATCGAGGATCTGCGGCAGCGGCACCGGCACCTTGATCTGCATGTAGCGATCGATCGGCTTGTCGCGCAGCGATGCTTCGTCAATCGAGAGCCATTTCTGCGCGGCCGCATTGGTCTTCAGGACCAGGTTCTGTGCATTGAGCAGGAAGCACGGCGCGGGGCACGCATCGGCCACCGACGCGGCGGAGATTCCCTGCGTGCTCATCGAAAGCTCGCGCAACTTCTGCTCGAGATCGTGTACCTGCAGCTTCAGCTCATCGACACAATAGGACCGCAAGGTTGCGGACAGGTTCGCACCTGGCGGGCAAGTCTCGGCAATCTCGCCGATCAGTCGATTAAGCCGCTTGCCACGGCGCTGCGCCGACCGTTCCAGGATTTCCCAGATATCCGCGCCGAGCTTGAGCGAATAGCGTCGCCCGCGATGCTGGACGATGCGATGAATGATCTTGAGTTGTGGCGCGCGCGCGGGCCCGCCTTCGGCGGGGCTCCGGGCGCCGGATTGTGAGGAGATCGCGGTGTCCGCAGCGCTCATGTTTGATGCTAAGAACGTCGTCTAGCCGATGTTTTTCCTTGAGGAAGTGTCATTCTATGCTAATCATGCGGTGTGAGCTATCCCCAATCGCATTAGAGGCCCCATCTTGAGCGGGGAAAGTGGGCCATGCCATTCGTAAGGCGCGACGCGACCGGGCGCATCGTCGCTGTCTACCGCGATCGAAGCGACGGAGCGACGGAGTATCTCGCCAGCGGTCATCCGGAAATCGCGGAATTTGCTGACCCGGAAGGCGCTCGGGGCGAGCGTCCCAGCATGCTGCAATCCGACCTGGAAATGATCCGGGTTTATGAGGATTTGATCGATATCCTCATCAGTAAGCGGATTGTCGTCCTGACCGATTTCCCCACCGCCGCCCAGGAGAAACTGGTGAAACGCAAGCGGCTGCGCACTTCGCTGAGCTCGCTGACCGATGTGCTCTCGCCGGAAGATGACGATGGGGAAGAGGAAGCGCTGCCCTGACGTCGGTGCCAGGACAGGCGCAAAAACGACAAGGGCCGCGTGATCAGCGGCCCTTTGCTTATCCGATGATCGCCGCGTCAGGTGTGGTGCTGCAGCTCAATCGACAGGCCAGGCGAATAGAACAGCTTCGTGCCGTCCTCGAACACCCAGTAATTGAAGCCGTCCACCTGCAGACCGCTTTCCGTCAGATGATCGTGCGCGATACCGGATTCGAGCAGCTTCAGCTCGGTCACGATCTGCAATTGCGGATCGTCCCCGCCATTGACAATGACGATCTCGCCATTGGAATCCGGCAATAGCTCGCCCAGAGTCAGAGTCACGGTCTGGTCGAGCGAGCTGGTCAGCCCGCCGCCCTCGACTGCTCCGAAATCCAGGTCCGCCCCAGCCTGCGTCCCGTCAGGCATCGGCAGTTCTGTCCCATCGTCCACGATCATATCCTTCGGATCGATCATTGCCAGCGATTGCCCTCTCTATCCCCACTACAATTTAGTACAGATTTGAGATAATCGCAATATTATGCCGCACACTGGGGTCTGTGGCTCACGCGATTACCGGAAATCTCCCCAAGCACATTGATCTTAAAACAATGTCCCGATTAATGAGTTCCTAATAATCCAGCTGTCGCGGCGGTGCAATTTCGGAAATTCTCGCGTCGATCGCTTTTTTTTGCGGCAAGCTGGTCTGCGCCCCCCGGGTCAGGCAGGAGAGACCGCCGGCGACCGAGGCCCGATGGAGTGCCTCCGGCAGCTCGGCCCCGGCGACGATGGCGGCGGCGAATGCGCCGACAAACGCATCGCCGGCGGCCGTGGTGTCGATCGGCGAAATATCCATTGCGCCCACCTCCCAGGACAGCTTCGGTTCGAAGGCCAACGCCCCCTCGCTGCCCAGCGTAACGATGCAGGTGATGTCCGCCGCCCCGGCGATGGCGGCGGCGGCCGACCGCGCCTCCAGCCGACCCAATCCGAGTCCGGCTGCCACCGCGACCGCCTCGGTCTCGTTCACGATCAGCCAGTCCAGCGCCGCCAGGGCAATACCCGGTATTGGGCCAGCCGGGGCCGCATTGAGCAGTATCCGCGCTCCGCGCGCCGAGGCTCTCGCCACCAACGCCCAGTTCTGCGCCGGCCAGACCTCCATCTGCATCAGCACGACCGTCTCGGGCGTCAGCCACTCGTCCGGAACCTGCCGTTCCAGCGCCGTCGCGTTGGCGCCGGTCGCGAGCACAATCTGGTTCTGGCCGCTGGAATCCACGCAGATGAAGGCGCAGCCGGTCGGATGCTCGTCGCGCTCGACCCGTGTGATATCGACCCCGCCGGCGCGCAATTCCGACAAGGCGACATCGGCGAAGCTGTCGCGCCCGACCTTGCCGATCATCGCGACCTTGGCCCCGGCGCGCGCCGCCGCCAAAGCTTGGTTCGCGCCCTTGCCGCCCGGCACCATCTGATAGCCGGGCCCAAGCACGGTCTCGCCGGCCTTCGGCAGGGTGGTTACGGGCACAGTCAGGTCGACATTGAGAGAGCCGAAAACGACGATCACTAAGCGTTCCTCTTAATTCCTCCAGCGCAGCACGAGATCGGCGCAACGCCCCCTGCCTGGCACCGCGCATTCAATACCACCGCCGGCCGGCGCAACCTCGCACTGCAATGCCTGACCATCATAGCTGGCTTCGATCATCCGGTCGATTGACGCGCCCGGGACGCGAAGGCGGCCGCCGCCGGTGGAGAGACAGGATAAGGCAACCTCCGATATCGCCACTCGCCACCAAGTTCCCTGCATGTCGGTCGCCGCGATTTCGACGCCATCCCGATACAGCGATATCCAGCCATCAGCGGCCGCGAGCTTGATGCCGTGCCCCGCGACCCGCAGTGGTCCGAGGCTCCATCGCCCGGGCCTCAGTTCGATTTCCCAGCCGGCCCAGGGCGTCAGGCGCGAAACGTCCAGGGTCGCGATCAACGGCATCAGGCCACCCCAGCCATAGAACAGATCGGTGTCCGGCTGGTCGTCGGCGAGGCCGCTTTCGGCGTTGAAATTCTCCGGGCACTGGCCCTTGCGCCACGCCTGCTCGAACAGGCGATAGCTGTCCGCCGCCAACCGCTCGGCTGCTTCGACCTGGTTGGCGCGCCGCAGGCCGAGATAGGTCAGGAGATTGAGCGGCGGCCAGATCCGCCCGCGCCAATAGACATTGTCGTGGTAGGCCGGATCGTCGCGCGTCACCGACGGCAGGCGCCAGAACCCGCCGAACTTGCGCGGATCGTCGAGCCAGCGCAGCAAATGCTGCGTCTGCTCGGGCGTCGCGATCCCGGCCAGCAGGGGATAGAAGCTGGTGGGCGCGATCGAACGCACGAAGCAGCCATTCCACAGGCGGTTGGCGAACACCTTGCGCTCGTCGTCCCACAGGCGGTCGCGCACCCGTGCCGCCAATGCCCCACCACGCTGCCGCAGGCGTTGTGCGGTCGCGTTATCGCCGCGCTCTTCGGCCCAGTGGCTGAGAATTTCCGCGTCCAGCACCAGCAAAGAATTCAAGCCGACGTCGGCGGCAGTGAGCGTGCCGCTGGCGCTATCCAGCTCCGTCTCGTCATGGATCGGCGAATTGTCCATGCTGGATTCATTGCGGGCGCCAAGCTTGGTGCCGCGATAAAGCCCATCGCCGACACTGGGTGATGTGCCCCATCCCATCAACCCATCATTGTTGCCGTCGCGATTGGCAAACCACCAATCGTGGTTGGCCAGCAGGGTGTTGAAGGAGAGATCGACGATCGAGCTGTCGCCGCTATGGGCCGCGATCATCCAGGTCGCGAGGCTGCCTATCGGCGGTTGCGAGCGGTCGACCCAGCCGTCGCGCCCGGTCATCAGGCAGGGAAGGTTGCCCGCCGGCTGCGCATTGCTGAACAAGGCAACCAGATTTTCCACCGCGATATCGCGATCGAACAGGGCCGCCATCCAGGCGTGATAGAAGATGTCATCCAGCCAAAGCCCGAAGCCGCCGAACTTCTGCGCCACCCACGCGCGCGACAGCGAGGTGTAGGGCCGCTTGTTGATGGCGTCCCATACCGAATTCCAGCCGACCACGTCGCGCAAGGCATCGAGCGCGCGCTCGCCCTGCCCGGCCTGAAGCTTTGGCAACGCTGTCGTCCCGGCGGCAAGCACGCGGCGCGCCTTCGCCGATGCTTCATCCCGCGTCGCGCCGAACGCGATCGCAAGAGACAGGGTCGGCGTCTCTTCGAAATTGTAGCGCAGGCAGGGGAAGCCGCCGCGCGTGCCGCGCGATGCGAGATAGAAATAACCCTGCTGCTCGAACTCCTGACGCAGCGCCGCCACGTCGGCGTGGAATGTCGCCATCAGCGCCGGCGCACCTGCTGCCAGCACGACGGCGCCATGGCGCGCATGGGCCGCGGCCAGATCGCCGGTCTTCTCGTCATAGATCCAATCAACCGGCGGCTCGTTCGGATCGGGCTGCCAGCGCAGGCACCAGCACAGCCAGAACCGCAGGCCCCATTCGCCGAACTTTTTCGCCGACCAGCTCACCCGCAGCGCGTCCGTTTCCGGCTGGTCGTAGCGCAGATCGAACTCGGTCCCGGCATGCGCCATCCGCAGCGCGACCTGTTCACCGCGCACCGAGCGCGGCCCGTAGCGCACGCCGCCGCCCTGTGCCGGAAAATCGGTGAAGGCGTTCTTGCTGGCCGCGTAGGCGCACGGCGTGAGGGTGAGGCCCCGCGGCAGATGACAGAGCTGCGCCGGCCATTCGCTGAGCCAGGTGTTCCAGCCGCGGCCGGCCACCTGCAGCTTCGACAATGGATCGCTCATTGCCAGGCCGCCAGGATCTGCTCCACCGTCCCCAGCTCGACCTGCTCGTCGAACCGGTCGTGCAGAATGTCCATTGCCTTGGCATGGCAGGCGTCGGAAGAGCTGGCCAGCGCGTCGGTCGCCAGCACCACGCGCAGGCCCGCATCCACCGCTCCCATCGCGGTCGCCAGCACGCAGACATCGGTCTCGACGCCGGTGAGGATCAGGCAATGGCTCTCGCTGGATAGCGCCGCCTGCCTTAGTTCGGGATTTCCCATCGCGGAATAGCCGGGCTTGTCGGCCACGCGCTTCGCCCAGGGACGCAGCTCGTGCACTACGTCGATCTGTGCCGGCTCAAGCTTGTCGAGGGTAACGCCGGACCAGCGGCGGTAATAACGCCGCCACGCGCCGTTGGCATCGTCCGGATGCTGCGCCGGGATGAACCGGCTGAAATAGGCATTCTCCGGCCGCGCCGACAGCAACCGCTGGATCGGCGGGATGATGCGCGACAGGGATTGCGTTCCCCAGTCCGGGTGCGAGCGGAACAGCTCCTGCATATCGACCACGAGATGCAAGGCGGATGATGGAATGGGTCCGAATAGCCGGGTCACGGTGTCACCTGCACGAGATGCTCAGGCGACCACGACACCAGGACATCCGAGCCCGGCGCGACCGTTCCCTGGGCCAGATTCTGGCGGAACAAGATCATCACTTGATCACCGACGGAAATTCGATACGTCGTGCTGTTGCCGGAGAACACCACGTCGAGCACCTTGCCGCGCAAGGCATTCACGCCGGCGTGACCACCCTCTCCGAGCGTGATCTTTTCCGGCCGCAGCGCCAGCAGGACGGTTTGCCCCACCTGCCCATCCGACAGGCGGCACGATGCATCGCCGCCGATCTGCAATGCAATGCGCGCAAGGCCATTCGGCTCCCTCGCAGCGACGCTTCCTTGCAGGAAATTCGCTTCGCCCAGGAAGCCCGCAGCGAATTTCGTGACCGGGCGCTCATAGACCGCCATCGGCGCGCCTTCCTGGATGATGCGGCCAGAATCGAAGATCGCGATACGGTCGGACAAAGTCAGGGCCTCTTCCTGATCGTGCGTCACGAAGATCGTGGTGATGCCGACCTGGCGCTGGATACGGCGCAGTTCCACCTGCATCTCCTGGCGCAGATGCTTGTCGAGCGCGCCCAGCGGCTCGTCCAGCAGCAGCACCTTGGGCCGCGTGACGAGAGCACGCGCCAGCGCCACGCGCTGCTGCTGCCCACCGGAAAGCTGCTTGGGCCTGCGCTGCTCCAGCCCGCCGAGGCGCACCATGGCCAATGCCGCTTTCACGCGGTCCGCCACTTCCTCGCGTGGACGGCCACGCACTTCCAGCCCGAAGGCGACATTCTCCGCCACCGACATGTGCGGAAACAGCGCGTAGTTCTGGAACATCATGCCGATATCGCGGGCATGGACCGGCACGCCGCTGACGTCCTTGCCATCGATCAGCACCTGGCCGCGATCGAGCGAGACGAAGCCGGCGATGGCGCGCAACAGGGTGGTCTTGCCGCTGCCGCTCGGCCCCAGCAGGCCGAAGAACTCGCCCTCGCGGAACGTCATGGTGACGCCGTCCAAGGCGGCGACCGCGCCATATTTCTTCACCGCGTCGGTGACGGCAACCGTGCTCATGATCCCCTCACCGTTCGCCGCCGAAGCGATAGAACCGCGCGGTCAGCAGCAGTGCGCCCATCGACACCACGATGATGATGGTGGAGATGGCATTGATCTCGGGCGTGAAGCCCTTGCGGATGGCCCCGTAGATCTCCACCGGCAGCGTGGTGATGCCGGGCGGCGCCAGGAAATAGGAGATGACGAACTGGTCGAACGAGACCGCAAAAGCGAACAAGGCGCCGCCGATCACGCCCGGCGCCAGCAGCGGCGCCGTCACGCGCCGGAAGGTCTGCCAGGGCGTCGCGCCCAAGGTCGCGGCCGCCTCCTCCACCGCGCGCGGAAAGGTCGCCAGCCGCGCGCCGACCACCACGATCACGTAGGGCAGCGACAAGGCGACGTGCCCCAGCAGGATCGCAAACAACCCGCGCTTGATGTCGATCCAGAAGAAGAAGACCAGCATCGACGTTCCGATCACCAGCCAGGGAATCGCAACCGGCGGAAACAGCAAAAGCTGCAGTATGGTCTGGCCGCGGAACTTGTAGCGCGCGAAGGCGAGCGCCGCCATGGTGCCCAGCGCGGTGGCGATCGCCGTATTCACGATCGCGATGCCGATGCTGTTAATGCCGGCATCGATCAGCTTGGCATTGCCGGCCAGCGCCTTGTACCAGACCAGATCGAACTGGAACGGCAGCGCATAGAGGGGCGAGGCGTTGAAGCCGAGCACCGCCATCACCAGGATCGGCACATAGAGGAACACCAGCACAAGCCACAGATGCACCGTCAGCAGCGCGGGGCCGATCTTCATAGCCCCTCCATCCGCTTGCGCGCGACCGGATAGAGCGCGAGGCAGATCAGCAGCACGGCCGCCAGCATCATGAACGACAAGGCCGCACCGAACGGCCAGTTGGCGGTGACGGTGAATTGCTCTTCGATCGCCATGCCGAGGGTGGCGCCCTTCGCACCACCCAGGATGCGCGGCTCCATGAAGGAGCCGACCGCCGGCACGAAGATCAGCGCCGAGCCGGCCAGCACGCCCGGCAGGCTCATCGGAAACACCACGCGCCGGAACAAGGCGCCGGAACGTGCGCCCAGGCTGCGCGCCGCCTCGATCACGGAATCGTCGATCGCCTGCAACGAGATGTAGCAGGTGAGGATCATGTACGGCAGGTAGGAATGGACGAGGCCGATCACGACGGCCGGATAGGAATAGAGCACATTGAGCGCCGGGGCACCGGGCACGACCACGTGAATGGCCTGGTCGGCGATGCCGCCCGGCCGCAGCACCATGGCCCATGAGAATGTGCGCACCAGCGCGTTGCTCCAGAACGGCAGCACCACCATCAGGAACATCGCCTCGCGCCAGCGCCCCTTGATCACTTTCGCCAGGGCGAGCGCCGCCGGATAGCCGATCACCAGGCAACAGAGCGTGACGATCGCGCCGAGTTCCAGCGACCAGAGCATCAATTGCTGATAGACCGCCTTGTCGATGAAGGCGGCGTAGTGCTTCAGCGTCAGGACCGGCGGTTGCGGCACCAGCGGCGACTTGTCGAGGAAGCTGCAATAGAGCATCGCCGACAGCGGCAGGAAAATGGTTGCGGTCAGCCAAAGATAGGCCGGCCCGGTCAAGGCCAGGATCGCGCCTCTATTCCGGCGGTCGGCGACGGCCATCCCCTAATCCCTAATCAATCCAGATCCGCGCAAGGAATACGCCACCGGCGTCGAAACGCCGGCGGCGCAATGCTGTGTGGTCCGCGAAGAGCGTGCGCTACTTCGCGAACTCGGCCTTCACCTCGGTCCACAGATCGGAGTAGGCCTGGCGCTCCTCGTCGCTGAGCGGCGCCATGAATTGCAGGCGCTTGATGGCCGCCTGGTCGGCGTGGATCTGCCGACCCACATCATCCGCCGGCAAGGCTTCGTTGGCCTTGGTGTTGGCGGAAGCCGGCGCGCCGATCTTGGTCGCCCATTCGACATAGAAGGTGGGGTCGATCATGTAGTCGATGAATTCGTGTGCGCCGCTCGAATTGGGAGCGTTCGACGCCACCGCCAGCCCGTCGAACCAGCCGATGCCGCCTTCCTTCGGCACCATGTAGCCGACCGGCAGCTTGAAGTTGTTCTTCGAACGCGCGGCCGAACCGCTCCAATAGACCGAGACGTCAAAGGTACCCGACTGGAACAGCTTGTTCCATTCGTCTTCCGACGACCACAAGGTCGCGATCTGCGGCTTCAACCCCAGCAGCTTCGCCTTTACCTTGTCCAGGTCCTTCGGATGGTTCATGTCCTGGCCGGTCGCGATCGCGCCATAGGACACGCCCTCGATCGCATCGTCGCGCACCGAAACGCGCTTGGCATTCTTCGGGTCCCACAGCACCTCGACCGAATCCGGCGCGGGATTGAACTTCTCGGTGTTGTAGGCGATCGCGGTCATGCCCCAGACCCACGACACCCCATAAACCTTGCCGTCCTTGCTCAGCAGCGAGGAATCGCGCAACGATGGATTGAGGTCGCCGAAATGCGAGATTTGGCTGGTGTCGATCGCATCGACCAGTCCTTCGCCCGAGGCGACGCCGTTCCAGGCGGAATTGGTCAGCACGACGTCATAGGCGCCGGGATTGGTGCGCAGCTTGGTGATCATTTCCGGTTCGGAATTGAAGTAGTCGTGCACCACCTCGATTCCCGTCGCCTTCTTGAAGGCCTCGAGCGCCCACTTTTCGTCGGTGCCGTAGCCTTGCCAGTTCAGCACCGTGATCTTGCCGTCCTGCGCGCGCACGATGCGCGGCGCAGCAAGCACGCCAAGGCCGACGGCACCTGCCCCGGCGACGAAGCGCCGGCGGCTGATCCGCGAATTCAACTTAGACATCAGGCTCCCTCCATTTTTGCGGCCCATTGGCGGGCGATTGATTGCTCCCAGACATTCCCCAGCGCGATTGTAGGGGCCTACCGGCCGGAGGATCGTTCGTATACGAACGATCCCGCCATTCTGCACCAGCCGCCGGGAGAGTCAACGTTCCTGCGGTGCTCATCCCAATTCAAGTCAAGTCTGCGTCAAGGCCGCGCCCGGGCGCCGCCGACTCTTGACTTGTTGGTCAGGACCGTCCGCTATGCCAGCAGTTTTCAGGATGCTTGTTAGGATGATTGAACGAAATAAATCGGCGTTTTCGGGCCAGACCGTCGGCATGCCTCTCGTCCCGCGCGATGCCTTTCCCCTACTGGCGGCGCGCGACATCGCCTATCTCGACAGCGCCGCCAGCGCGCAGAAGCCGAAGGCCGTGCTGGACCGGATGCGGCAGTTCTACGAGACCAGCTACGCCAACATCCACCGCGCGGTCTATCCCTTGAGCGAGGCGGCGACCGAGGCCTATGAAAACGCCCGGGTACGGGTCGCCGCGTTCCTTGGCGCACCCTCGTCCGACAGCATCGTCTTCACCCGGAATGCCACCGAGGCAGTCAATCTGGTCGCCAATTCCTTCGGCGGATCGCGCTTGAAAAGCGGCGACCGGATCCTGGTCACGATGCTGGAGCACCACGCCAATATCGTGCCCTGGCAGTTGCTGCGCGACCGGCTCGGCCTCGAATTGCTGGTGGCCCCGATCGATCCCGCCGGCAATCTCGATCTCGACGCGCTGGACAGCCTGCTGGCGCGAGGGCCGAAGCTGGTCGCGCTGACCGCCGCCAGCAACGCGCTCGGCACACGTAACCCGATCAAGGACATAGTGGCCCGCGCCCATCGGGCCGGCGCCGCCGTCCTGGTCGACGCGGCCCAGGCCGCGCCTCATGGTGCCATCGACGTGACGGCGTGGGACTGCGACTTCCTGGTCTTCACCGGCCACAAGCTGTACGGACCGGACGGTATCGGCGTGCTGTATGCCAAACCCGAGCTGCTGGCGGCGATGCCGCCCTGGCAAGGCGGCGGCGACATGATCCGCACCGTGACCTTCGCGCGGACCGAATTCGCCGATCCGCCGCAACGCTTCGAAGCGGGCACGCCGCCGATCGGGCCTGCCATCGGGTTGGCCGCGGCCATCGATTTCATCGAGGCCGTCGGCTGGAGCCGGATCGAGGCGCATGACCGCGCTTTGACAGGCTATGCCTTAAACCGCCTGCAGGAGATTCCCGGGATCAGTCCGATCGGTTCGCCGCGCGATCGGATCGGTATTGTGTCCTTCATCCTGGAGGGCGTGCATCCGCATGATATCGGTTCGCTGCTCGGCGAGCGGGGCGTCTGCGTGCGCACGGGCCATCATTGCGCGCAGCCATTGATGGACCATCTGGGCCTGGCGGGGACCGTCCGCGCCTCCTTCGGCGTCTATAACGATACTTCGGATGTCGACCGGCTGGCGGAGGCGCTGGTGGCGGCGCGGCAAATCCTCACACCCTGAGCGGCACACCCCTCTTGAACAGGCGCGCGCTTCGCGGCACATACATGGCGGTTGGCTGGATCGAGGCCTGATATGATTGTTTGCATAAGCGACGTTTTGACCGTGGAGGAGATCAAGAAGCTGCGCGAGGAAGCCGCGCTGCTGCCCTTCGTGCCGGGGGTCGAGACCGCCGGCGGCCGTGCGCGGCGCGTCAAGAACAACGAGCAGGTCTCGCAGAAGGCCGACGAGCGAAAGGCGCTGCACGAGATCGTCGTCACGGCCCTGACGCGCAACAAGGAATTCAACCGCGTCGTCCTGCCGAAGCGCGTCCGTCCGCCCCTCATCAGCCGCTACCGCCAGGGGATGGCCTATGGCAAGCATGTCGACAATGCGCTGATGGGGCCCAAGGCGGCGCGCGACCGTTCGGATGTTTCCATCACCGTGTTCATCAGCGACATCGACGAATATGACGGCGGCGAGCTGGTCATCCACAGCCCGTTCGGCATCCAGGAAGTGAAACTGCCGAGCGGCTCGGTCGTCGTCTATCCGTCATCGAGCCTGCATGAAGTGACCGAGGTCACGCGTGGCGAGCGGCTGGTCGCTGTCACCTGGGCGCAGTCTTATGTGCGGGACGATCGGCAGCGCGAGATACTGGCCCATCTCGGGCAGATCAAGGACAAGATGAACAACATCGCGGCCGACGCGGTCGAGACCGACCTCGTCCATCACACCTACACCAACCTGCTGCGCATGTGGGCGGAGACGTGAGGTCTCCTAGCTGTCTCGTTTCTCAGAGAGCGTGACACCCATGGCGGCGACCGTCACGCATGCGACCGCGATCCACATGCGCGGACCGATCGCCTGGCTGAGAAAAATGGCGCCGACCAGCGCGCCGACCGCCGGCTCCAGGGTCACCAGGATGCCGTAGGTTCGCGCCGAAATCCTCTGCAGGACGCTGAACTCGATCGCCCAGGGCAGCACCGCCCCCAGCAGCGCCACGATCAGCACGCCCGCAATGCTGAGGATATCGGCCTGCAGCACCGTTCCCTCGGTCACGGCAAAGGGCAGGAGCATAAGCGACGACGCCCAAAGACCCAACGTCAGTCCGTCTCGACCGCCGAATGCACGGCCGACCAGCTTGGTGGCCGGCACGAACGCCGCCCACGCACAGGCTGAAATCGCGGCGAAGCCAAGGCCGATCATGCTGAGATCCTCGCCGATCGCCGGGGTCAACAGAGCGACGCCGAGCGCGGCAATGCCGACCCACAGGAAGTGAAGCAGCCGTCGCGAGCTCGCGACCGCCAGCCCGAGCGGTCCGAGGAACGCAATGGCCGAAGCAATGCCTAAGGGAACGTCGTATTGAAGCGACAGCAGGAACGGCAATGTCATGCCCGCATCGGTCACGCCGAAGAGCAGGATGAGGAACCAGTGCTTGCGGAGCCTGCCGTCGATCTTGGGCGGTGAGATGATCGTGAACACGATCGCCGCAAACGCCGTGCTCAGCCATGCCGTTCCCGACTCGCCGACGTCGGCGAAAACCACCGTCGCCAAAGCCCAGCTCAGCTCGACGGAAATAACCGCCAGCAGCATGAGCGCGGCCGGCGGCAAGCGGCCATAGGCTTGCGCAAGACGTGCCGTGCCCGCAGCAACGCCGCGGCCTTGCTCGGGCAGGTCCGACGGAAGGATCGCGATGTGCACGGACATGTTGCACCCCACAACCTGGCGATGCGATCGCTGACCTCAACATAATCGCAGGCGTTGCGTCAACGATGTTAGAAGTTCGCGAACGACTCCTCGAAGAATTCGGCCACACGCTTGAACAACGCCTCGCGATTGCTGGAGCGGTTGATGCCGTGGCCTTCGTTGTCGAAGGTCAGCAGCTCATACCGAATGCCGGCGCGGTCGAGATCGCGCACGGCGGCACGGGTGTTCTCCGGCGAGACGTTTGAATCCTTCATGCCATGCACGATCATCAGCCGCCCCTTGATGCGGTCGATGAAGTTGGCGGGCGAGCCGTTGAAGTAGCGCTCCGGCTGCTCCGTCGGCGTGCCGCCCATCATCTCCTCGCTATAGGCGCGGCCGTGCGGCATACCGGTTTCGTCGTAGTCGGTCGTCAATTGATACATGCCGCAGATCGGCACGGCCGCATTCACCAGGTCCGCCGACTTGGTGATTTGGCACCAGGATGAATAGCCGCCATAGGATAGCCCGATGATTCCGACGCGCCCGCGCCGGCCCTTGCCCGCCGCCAACAGGCTTTCGAGGCCGGTACGGATATCCTCCTGCTCACGCCCGCCCCAGCCATCCTCCTTGATCGCCTCGCGATAGGCACGGCCATAGCCGGTCGAGCCGCGATAGTTGGGATCGAGCACGGTGAAGCCCGCCGCCACCAGGAACTGGATGGAGCCGCTCACCCAATCCTCGCTGTGCCAGGTCGGTCCGCCATGGACATGGGCGATGAGGCCGCGGCTGCGTCCCTGCGGCTCGTACAGCCAGCCTGCAATCTCGGTCCCGTCGCTGGAACGCCAGCGATAGGGATGCGCCGGGGCGAACCGCATGTCTGCGCTGGCGAGATGCTGCGCGGTGCGCGAGACGTCGACCATTTCGCCGGTGACGGGATCGAACCGAACCAGCTCATGTGGCGCGCCCGAGGAGTAGCGCTCGCACAGCCAGGGGCCGGACGGAAGCTGCGCGATCGGCAGCAGGCTGAAGCCCGGCGTCTCCATCCGTCTTTCGGCTCCGCTCGCCAAATCCAGTGATGTGGCATGCAGCGCGCCTTGCCGAAAATCAAGGATCGCCGCCGACCGTCCATCCGCACCGACAACGGCATTATCGACCGAGCGCAGCGGATCGTCGATCAGCCATCGCACCTCAAAGCCGGGCAGTGTCAGCACACCGACGCGATCATGCGTGTCGGTCTCGGCCCAGACCAGGATGCGCTGCGCGTCGATCCAGGAACCGGAGGCCTTGCGCGCATCGCCGACATTGAGGATCTCGCGGTCTTCGCCGGTCTTGAGATCGAGCAGCCAGATCTGGCTTCCCGCCGGATGACGCTCGTGCCGGTGATAAAGCACCAGCCTGCCATCGTCCGACAGTTCGAGTGGTTCGTCGCTGAGGCTATCCGCAGTGCTCACGATCCGCCGGGTGCCGGTCTCGAGATCGTGCAGATAGATGCGTTGCCCTTCGATCGCCGACTTCGTCGCGTCGTCCCAGCTCGCGGCATAGAGGATGGAATGCCCGTCCGGCGTGAACGCGCCGCCGAAGACATAGTGATCGTCCTGCCTCGGCGTCACCAATTGCTGCGCGCCGCTTTCGAGGTCCAGCAGGATCAGATGATCGTGCTCCGACGAACCCTCCGACTGCGCCAGCAGCAGCCGCTTGTTGTCTGGCGAGAAGGCGCGGACATAGATGTGATCCGGCTCGTCGGTCACGCGCCGCGGCGGCGCGGAGCCGTCGGTGGGGGCCAGCCAGACATTGCCGGCCTCGGTCGGGCCGCTCCAGGTCCAGGCCGCCCAGCGCCCGTCCTTGGAGAGCTTGAACTCCCAGAACTCCGGGTGGCGCGCCCAATCGTGCGCCAGCTTGGCGATATCGCTCATGTATTCATGCCTCGAAGGAAGTTGCGAAGAAATGCGCGAGCCGCCGGCATAGAAGCTTGCGGTTCTCCGGTTTGGAAATGCCGTGGCCTTCATCGTCGAATGTCAGCAACTCATAGGGAATGCCGGCTAAATCCAGCCGTCTCCGAACGTCGGTGACGTTCTGCGGCGTGACATTGGGGTCGTTCATGCCCTGCACGATCATCAAGCGCCCGCGAATACGGTCCACGAAATTGATCGGCGAGCGTTTGCGATAAAGCTGTGGCACCTGCGCGGGCGACCCGCCCATCATCTCCTCCGAATAGGGCCGCAGGTCCGGCCGCGTGGTCTCGTAATCCACCACCAAGTCGGTCATGCCGCAGATCGGCGCCGCGGCCTTGATGACCTCCGGCGCTACGTGGGTGATCTGATGCCACGATGAATAGCCGCCATAGGAGGTGCCCGTGACGCCGACCTTTCCGGCTCCAACGATGCCCTGCTCGATCAGCGCAGTCGCGCCGCGCGCGATGTCATCCTGTTCGCGCCCGCCCCAGCCATCCTGCTTGATGGCTTCCTGGAACGGCAGGCCGAAGCCGGTCGAGCCGCGATAGTTCGGTTGCAGCACGACGAAGCCAGCCGCCACCAGATACTGGACCTCGGGATCGAACGCATCCTCGGAATGCGCGGTCGGCCCGCCATGCACCAGGATGATCGCGCCGCGCACCCTGCCCTTCGGCCGATACAGCCAGCCCTGGATTTCCATATTGTCGCTTGCGTGCCAGCGGAAATCTTCGACACCCGCCAGCTCCGACGCCTGGACGCCGCGGTCCGGCAGCTCCGAAATGGGAGTCAGCGCCCCGTCATGCTGGCGCACCAGCCGCATCGGGTGGCGCGCATCGTAGTGATAGCAAACCCAGGAACCGTCGGCCGCCGGCCCAACCGGCAGCACGGTTCCATCAGCCTTCGGAAACGGTGAGCGTGCACCGCTTGCCGGATCGACCAGGCTCGCAAGATCGCGCGCGGACTTCGTCTCGGTCAACACGATCCGCTCGGACCCTTTCGGCCAATGAGCCCCGGCGATCTGCAGCGCCGGATCGTCGATCAGCCAGCGCACCTGGTCGGTCGCAATATCCAGCAGCCCAACGCGGCGGTGATCGCCCGCCTCCGCCGTCACCACGATCTGCGTGCTGTCCGGTGCCCACAACCCATCCGATTTGCGCGCATCGCCGGCGTTCAGGATTTCGCGGTCCGCTGATCCGTCGATTCCGACCAGCCAGAGCTGGCGCCCCGCTGGATTGCGGTCCTTGCGGTAATACAGCACCTGCTTGCCGTCCGGCGACAGGCGCGGCGTCACATAGGCCGCACGCTCAAGGCGCGCCAGCGCAACGCGCTCGCCGCTCGCAATCTCGTGCCGGTAGATGACATGGGTTTCGATCTCGCGTCCGCTCGCCGGATCGCGATTGGCGGCATAGATCAGGAACCGGCCCGATGGATCGATCTGGCCACCATGGATGTAGAAATCCGGCCGCTGCTCCGTCAGCGTGTGCGCGGCGCCGTCGAGCGCGATCTGGCTGAGGCCGACCCGCTCATCGCCGTCGCGCGACTGGCCGAGGATGATGGAGCCGGAATCCGGCGCCCAGAAGAACCAGTCGCAGTCGCGATCATTGGCGACCCACGGTTTAGGCGGCGCACTGCCGTCGGCCGGCGCCTGCCACACTTGGCTTGTCGCACCCAGATTGCCGGCGATCCAGGCGACCCGACGGCCGTCCGGCGAGATGCGCGCGCCCCATGCTTCGCTGACACGAAACAAGCGATCCAGGAATGGCTCAAGCGATTCAAAATGACTCATCGAAATGCCAAATATTATACGAAATGACAGGCAACCAGGCGGCCATCGGCGCGCGGCGCCAAGGGCGGCTCTGTACTATGGCACACATCCTGCACCATCGGACAGCGGGTGCAGAACCGGCAGCCTTTGGGAGGATCGAGTGGCGACGGCAGATCGCCCTGCAGCATCACGCGCTCGCGTGCGCGCTCCGCCTTCGGATCGGGCAGCGGAATGGCGGATATCAGCGCCTTGGAATAAGGATGCATGGGATTGGCGTAGAACGCATCGCGCTCCGCGAGCTCCATGATCTTGCCGAGATAGAGCACCATCACGCGGTGGCTGATGTGCCGCACCACCGACAGATTGTGCGAGATGAACAGCAGCGACAGGCCCAGCTCCGCCTGCAGCTTGCGCAGCAGATTGATGATCTGCGCCTGGATCGAGACGTCGAGCGCCGACACCGGCTCGTCGCAGATGATGAGCTTGGGCCGCAGGATCATGGCGCGCGCGATGCCGATGCGCTGGCACTGGCCGCCGGAGAATTCGTGCGGATAGCGCCGCATCATTTCCGGCGCCAGGCCGACCTGGGCCATCGCCTCCTTCACGCGCGCATCGAGCTCGGCCTTCTTCAGATCCGGATGAAAGGTCCTGAGCGGCCGCGCGATGATGGCGCCGACCGTCATGCGCGGATCGAGCGAGGCCAGCGGATCCTGGAAAATGATCTGCAGCTCGCGCCGCGCCTGGCGCAGGGTCGCTTTGTCGAGGCCAAAGAAATCCTGGCCCAGCCACACGACAGTGCCAGCGGTCGGCTTGGTGAGGCGCAGGATGGCACGGCCGAGAGTGGATTTGCCGCAGCCGGATTCCCCGACAATGCCGAGCGTCTCTCCCGGCTTCAGATCGAATGAAACGCCGTCCACCGCCTTGACGGTACCCTTTGCGCCTGTCAGCAGCCCCTTCCCGATCGGGAAATGGACCTTGAGGTCGCGGACGCTGAGCAGGGTTTCGGCCATCTGCGTTCCCTACGGCATCACCAGGTGGCAGGCCGCGGCCCTGCCGCCCGCTCCGCGCAAGAGCGCCGGCGTCTCCGCGGTGCAGCGCTCGATGCGCCGTTCGCAGCGCGGCGCGAACGGGCAACCGTTGATCTGGCCGACCAAGGCGCGTGGGCTGCCGGGAATGGTGCGCAGATCGTGCGCCGTGTTGTCGTCCAGGCGCGGCGTCGCCGCCATCAGCCCTTGCGAATAAGGATGGCGCGGAGCCTCGAACAAGTCGTCGACCGCCGCCTCCTCCATGATCCGCCCGCCATAAAGCACGATGACCCGATCGCACATCCGCGCGATGACGCCGAGATCGTGGGTCACGATCACCACCGCCGCGTTCAGCTCATGCACCAAGCCATTCAGCAGGTCGAGGATCTGCGCCTGCACGGTCACGTCGAGCGCGGTGGTCGGCTCGTCGGCGAACAGCAAGGCCGGCCGGCACAGCAGTGCCATGGCGATCATCACGCGCTGGCGCATGCCGCCGGAGAATTCGTGCGGATAGAGCGAGATGCGCCGGCGCGCACCCGGGATGCGCACGCGCTCCAGCATTTCGACCGCGATGTCGACGGCCTCCTGCCGGCTCTTGCCCTGGTGCGCGACCAGCACTTCCGTCAACTGGTCCACGACCCGCATATAGGGATTGAGCGAGGTCATCGGATCTTGGAAGATCATCGACATGGAAGAGCCGCGGATCTTGTCCAGCAAGTCCGGCGCGGCGTTCAATATCTCCTCGCCCTCGAACGTCACGCTGCCGGAGCAGCGACCATTGATCGCCGTCAGCCCCATCGCCGCCATCAGGATCTGGCTCTTGCCCGACCCGGATTCGCCGACGATGCCCAGTACCTCGCCGCGCCGCACGTCGAAGCTGACGCCATCGACCGCCCGCATCATTCCATGCTCGAGCTTGAAATCGACCGTCAGGTCGCGCACCGACAGGATCGGCGTCGCCGCCTGCCGCGCGGCCAGATCAGCGTTCGTTCGGATCAAAGGCATCGCGCAGCCCGTCGGCTATGAAATTGAGGCAGAACAGCGTAACGACCAGGAAGCTGCAAGGCAGCAGCAGCAGGCGCAGGTCGGTCTCCAGATTTGCCGCGCCGTCTTCGATCAAGGAGCCCCAGGATGTCGCTGGTGCCTGGACGCCGAGACCAAGGAAGCTGAGGAACGATTCGGTGACGATGACTTCCAGCACCAGCAGGCTGGAATAGACGATCACGACATTGAGAGAGTTCGGCACGATATGCTGGCGGATGATCTGCCATTCGGTCATGCCGCCGGCCCGCGCCGCGTCGACGAACTCCCGGTGACGCAGCGACACCGCCTGCCCGCGCGCGATCACCGCCGGCGTCAGCCAAAGGACCACGACGATCGACACGAACAGGCCCATGACCGTCCGCCCGGCCAGGAGATTGATCAGGACGACCAGGAAGAAATAGGGAATGCCGTACAGCACGTCGACCGTGCGCATCAGGAAGTTATCCAGCCTGCCGCCGAAATAACCCGATGTCGCGCCATAGGCGACCCCGATGATCACCGCCGCCAGCGCGCCCACAAAGCCGACCGACAGCGAAACCTGGCCGCCGACCAGCACGCGCAACAGCAGATCGCGGCCGAACTCATCTGTTCCGAACGGATGGATCGAGAAGAGATTGACCGGGGCAGCGATGTTGTCGAAGTCGGCGTCCTCTGTTCCGAACGGGAACAGCAGCGGTCCACCGAAGCAGGCCAGCGCGATCAGCAGCAGAACCAGCATGCTGCCGAACGCCAGCTTGTTGCGGCTGTAGCGACGCCAAGAAGCCCTGAACGGACTGAGCCCGATGGCGGGCGCCGATCCAGGCGTCACCGGCGCTCCCGCAACCACGTCACTCATAGCTCACCTTGGGGTCGAGCAGGCCGCGCACGACGTCGGTCACGATGTTGGCAAGAATGACGATCCCGCCATAGAGGATGGTCACGCCCATCACCAGTGGATAGTCACGGTTGGTGGCACCCTCCACGAAATAGCGGCCGATGCCCGGGATGCCGAATATCTGCTCGACCACCACCGATCCCGTCACCGTGATCGCCGTTGCGGGCCCGAGATAGGCGATTACCGGCAGCATGGCGCCGGTCAAGGCGTGCTTCCAGATCACGCGGTGCGGGCCGATACCCTTGGCGCGCGCGGTGCGAACGTAATTGGTGCGCAAGGTCTCGATCATGCTGCCGCGCGTCAGCCGCGAGATGTAGGCGATGTTGGGCAGCGCCAGCACGAACACGGGAAGGACCTTGGCGGCGAACGAACCGTCCCAGCCCGCGATCGGCAACCAATTGAGCTGCAGGCCGAACACGATCTGCAGCAACGGACCAATGACGAAAGTGGGCACGGCGATGCCCGTCATGGCGATGATTCCGGCGGTGAGGTCGGTTGCGCCATTGCGCCGCAAGGCACCGGCCATGCCAAGGGCGATGCCACTGAAGGTCGCGATCAGCATGGCCCATAGTCCGATCTCGATCGAGACCGGCAAGCCCTGCACGATCAGCTCGGTGACCGAATAGTCCATGTATTTGGTGGACGGCCCGAAATCGAAATGAGCGAGACCCCACAGATAGCGCCCGAACTGCATCCACAGCGGCTCGTCCAGATGATAGGCCTTGTTGATGTTCTCCAGCACCGCCGCGGTCAGCTTGCGGTTGGCCGAGAACGGGCCGCCGGGCGCGACCCGCATGATGAAGAATGAAATGACGATGAGCGCGAATAACGTCGGGATCGCGCCGATGATGCGTCTGATGGCGAAGGCGAGCACGGGTGCCGAACCGATCGCGGCCCGGCGAAGTTATCCGCCGGGCCGCTCCAGATTGCTATTTCTCGACGCTCATCAGCTTGGTCGGATGAACGTCGAGGATATTGTCTTCCCATCCCTTCACAGACGGCTTCACGAGATGGCGCGAGGTCGTGACATCGAGCGGAGTGACCAGATAGTAATCCAGCAGGTTCTTCTCCGCTTGCGCCAGGATGTCGTAGCGCTTGGCGAGGTCGGCCTCGGCCGCTGCCTTGTCCATCAACCCTTCATACTCGTCATTCTTCCAGCCGTAGCCGGAATCGGCGCTCGGCCTCATGTAGATCAGATGCGATTCCGGGCCGGGCATGTCACCGATCAAATTGTCGTTCAGCACGTCCCAGCCGCCGGCATAGAACGTGTCCATCCAGGCCTGGAATTCCTGGGCGTTCACCTTGGCATCGACGCCGAGATTCTGCTTCCACATCAGAGCGACGCCCTCGGCCAGCTTCTTGGCGGTGTTGTCGGTGCTGGATTCGATGGTGACCTTGAGCGGATTATCGGGACCAAACCCTGCCTCGGCGAGCAGCGCCTTACCCTTCTCCATCCGCTCTTCCTTGGACATGTTGCATTCCGGCACCTGCGGCTGCTTATAGCGCGGATCGTTGGGCGGGCTGTATCCGCAGTTCGCCTGGTAGCCGGCCTTCAGGATCTTGTCCTGCAGAACCTGCCGATCGATGCCGATTGCCAGCGCCTGCCGCACCTTGATGTTGTCGAAGGGTGCCTTGTTTACATTGAAGGAGATGTATTGCGATTCCAGGTACGGCGTGATCCGAGCTTCCTTGCCGAACTCCTCCTTCACTGCGTCGAGCTGGTTGCTTGGAATCTCATTGGTGGCGTCGAGCTCGCCGGCCTTGTAGCGCTTGAGCTCGGTCTGGTCGTCTTCCGTCACGACATAGACAACCTTGTCGATCTTGACGTTGGCCGCATCCCAATAGTTAGGATTCTTCACCAGGGTGACGTGCGACTGCGGCACCATCTCAGTCATCATGTAGGGGCCGTTGTTGACGATGTTCTCCGGCTTGATGAAGTCGCCGCCGAACTTGTCGAAGCTCGGCTTGTGCAGGGGCGGAATGTGGTAGGATTCCACCAAGTACATCATGTTCGGCTGCGGCGCCTTCAGCTTCATGACGATGGTCTTGTCATCCGGTGCAGTAATGCCGACGGTCTTGGGGTCGCCGCCCTCCTTCGTGTCCATGAACTCCTGCCCGCCCACCAGGGGAATCAGCGAGCCGAAATAGTAGGCGCGGGGCGATGCGGTCTTGGGATCAAGCTGGCGGATAACGCCATTGATGAAATCCTGCGCCACCAGCGGATCGCCGTTCGACCACTTCAATCCGTCGCGCAAATGGAAGGTCCAGGTCAGGCCGTCGTCGCTGGTCTCCCACTTCTCGGCTGCGCCGGGGCCGATCTCGCCTTTCGCGTTCGACGCGGTCAGGCCTTCATACATGTCGTCCTGGATCCATCCCTCGCGCGCGCCGAAATTCATATGCGGGTCAAGCGTATCCGGCGATGCGCCGAACCCCCGATTGAGCACGGTCTCGGCCAAAGCCGGCGTGGCGGCAATTGCGGTTGCGATGATCGCCGCGCCCAGCAATGCCTTGCCGAGCCCACGCGCGAACAGATTTCTCATGGCTGCCTCTCCCTGTGGTTCCGGTCTTCGCCGGTTGGACCTATGTTGCCCTTGTTTGGTTTTCCGGCCAAGCTCCCGCCGGATTGAAGTGCGGAGCTGTATACAGGTTTTGACACTAAACCACCGTCTGCGCCGACGGCAAGACCATTCCTAAACAGGACTGATTTCCATGAATATCAGCTTAGACAGTGCCTTGGACGAGGCGGAGAACCGCTATGTTTCCGCCAATCCGAGAAGCGCGGCCCGCCATTCCAGCGCCCGTTCCTCGATGCCCGGCGGCAACACGCGCACGGTGCTGCATTACTCCCCCTTCCCACTCGCCTGGGCCAAGGGCGAAGGCGCGCACCTGACCGATCTCGACGGACACGATTACACCGACTTCCTCGGCGAACATTCGGCCGGGCTCTACGGCCATTCCAATCCGGTGATCCTGGAAGCGGTCCGCGGCGCGCTGGAGAGTGGTATCGTCCTCGGCGGCCCCAACCAGTACGAAGCCGACCTCGCGCTTGCGATCCGCGACCGATTTCCCTCGATCCAGCTCATGCGCTTCTGCAACTCCGGAACCGAAGCGAACGTATTTGCGATCCAGACCGCGCGCGCCGCGACTGGCAAGCCGGCGATCCTGACGTTCGAAGGCGGCTATCACGGCGGCGTGCTTTATTTCCGCAAGGGTGGCGCCCCGCTAAACCTGCCGATCCAGACGCTGACTGCGACCTACAACGACGTGGACGGCGTCGAGGAGAAGATCAAAACCCACGCGCACGAGCTCGCGGCCGTCATCGTCGAGCCGATGATGGGCGGCGGCGGGTGCATTCCGGCCGACCGCGATTTTCTGGTGGCACTGCGCCGCGCCTGCACCGAGCACAACGTCATCCTGATCTTCGACGAGGTGATGACCTCGCGCCTCTCGACCGGCGGCTACCAGGCGATGGTCGGCGTCACGCCCGACATGACGACACTCGGCAAATATCTCGGCGGCGGCATGAGCTTCGGCGCGTTCGGCGGGCGAGTCGATCTGATGTCGCGCTTCGATCCCGAGCGGGCCGATGCCTGGCCCCATGCCGGCACCTTCAACAACAACGTGCTCAGCATGGCGGCGGGCCTCGCCGGCCTGAAGAAGGTGCTGAACGGTGCCGCGATCAACAAACTCAACACGAAAGGCGAGAAGCTGCGGCAGGCGATCAACGACGTCGCGAAGCGCCACGACGTCGCGCTGAAGGCGACCGGCGCAGGTTCGTTCGTCGGGATGCATTTCACCCGCGACGAGGTGCGGCGCCCCGGCGATCTCAACCCCGCCGGTGCGGAGCATCGCACCAAACTCCAGAATCTGATGCACCTCGACCTGATCGCCGCCGGACAATTCTATGCGCGGCGCGGATTCATCGCCCTGATGCTGCCGATCACGGACAATGAAATCGACGCCTTCGCCGGTGCGGTCGAGGAGTTCGTGACGTCGCGCAAGTCGCTGCTGCAGTGACACACTCTCTATCCGTCATGGCAAGGCTTGGCCTTGCCATCCACGAGTCTCAATGGGCAACAACGTGCTGTCGCAAGCAAACTCATGGATGCCAAGGCCAAGCCTTGGCATGACGGGTGAGCGTGTGTGCCGTTTCCTACCTCCCCAGATACGCCCGCACCTCCGGCATCGCCGACGCAAGCACCCGCTGCGTCTCATCGACCAGCACCACGCGCCCGGCATGGACGAAGGCCGTGCTGCCGCCGGCGTGGCGGGCGTCGCCGGGATCGTGGGTCACCATCAGCACCGTCAGGCCAAGGCGCGTCTGCAGCGCGCGCACCAGATCCAGCATCTCGCGCCGCAGCCCGGGCCCGACCGCGGCGAAGGGTTCGTCCAGCAGCAGGATCGGACGGTGCCGCACCAGGCAGCGCGCGATCGCGGCGCGCTGTCGTTCACCGCCGGAAAGCTGGCCGGGCAGACGGTGTTCCATTCCCGCAAGGCCGACATCGGCCAGCGACTGGCGAACCTCCGCCTGCTGCGCCGCGCTCAGGCGCAGATTGGGATCGATGCCGAGCGCCACGTTCCGTTCCACGCTGAGATGCGCGAACAGATTGTGATCCTGGAACAAGGTCGTGCAGGGCCGGTCGGCCGGCGCCAGCCTTGTGATGTCGGCGCCGTCGACCAGTATCCGACCGCCGGCCGGTTGTTCGAACCCTCCGATCAGCGACACCAGCGTGCTCTTGCCCGCGCCAGACGGCCCGATGATCGACAGGAACGCGCCGCGTTCGATTGCGAGATCGAACTGCATCGCCATGTCCTCGTAGCGGAAGGCAAGGTTCCTGACCTCAAGGTGCGGCACGGCCACCCACCAGACGTTCGATGACTTGGTAGAGCGCGAAGATCAGCAGCATCAGCAAGGCCGCGACCGCCGCCGCGCCGCCCATCCGATAGGCGCCGAGCTGGTCGTAGAGCAGCAATGTCAGATTGCGGATCTTGGCATCGCCGAACAGGCCGATGCCGACCAGATCGCCCAGCGCCATCGTCGCCGCCATGGCGAGGGCCGTCCCGATACTGGGCCGCAGGATCGGCCAGTCGATCAGCCGCCAGCGCGACCATCCCGCGATCCCAAGGGCGCGACACAGATGATCGTGCCGTGACCGCGCGCGCTCGATGGCGGGCCGCAGGATGGCCGCGGCGAACGGCACCGTCATGATGGCGTTGAGCAGCACGATGCCGATGATTGCGCGCGGCGTCCCATCGAGGCTCGGGCGCAGGATGAGGAAACAGCCGAGGCCGAGCGCCATCGGCGAAACCGCGATCGGCAGGATGAGCGCACCGCGCAGGATCGCCGAGCGGGCCGGGCTGCCCGCACGCGCCGCGGCTTCGGCCAACACGATCGGCAAGGACAGCAGCAGCGTCAGCGCCGCCGCCGGAACGGCCAAGCCGATGCTGGTCAACGCCGCCCGCGCGACCAGGCTCCAATCCAGAGTGGCTTCGCTGAGCCCAGTCAGTCCATCGATCAAGGTTGCGGCCACCGGCCCAGCCAGCAGCAAAGCGGCCGCGCCGATCAGAAGAATATCGAGCAGCCGCGCGCCAAGCCCACGCTGCCGCCAATCATGGTCGCGCATGCGCCAGCCGCTGCCGATGGCTGCGTCGCCGATCGCGCCCTGCGCCAGCGCGAGGCAGATGAGATTGAGCGCAAGGCCGCCGAGTGCCAGCACCGCGGCCTTCGGTGGATCGAACTCGAAGCGCAGCGCCTCGAACACCGCCACCTCGAAAGTTGCCGCCCCGGGCCCGCCGCCGAGCGCCAGCACGATCGCGAAGCTGCCGACGCACAGCATGAAGATCGTCGCCGCCGCGTGTGGCAGATAGCGCCGCAGCATCGGCCATTCGATCAGGCGAAAGACCGCCCAGCCCGACATGCCGAGCTGCGCGGAAAGGCGCCAGCTTTCGACCGGGATCGAATGCCATCCTGGCAGCAGCAACCGCACCGCCAGCGGCAGATTGAAAAAGACGTGCGCCAGCACCACGCCGCCGAGCCCGTAGATATCAGGCTTGGCATCCGCCCCCGCTGCCGCCAGAGCGCGCGCCAGCCAACCGTTCTGGCCATAGATCGCGATGATGCCGAACACCGCCACCAGCGAAGGCAGGACGATCGGCAGCGACATCAGGCCCAAGAGCGCCCGGCGACCGGGAAAGCTGGCCTCGCGCGCAAAGGCACGCGCTACCACGACGCCGAACGCGGCCGACAGCAAGGTGGAGAGCAGCGCCTGAGTCAGCGTGAATCGCAGGATGTGCCAGACATAGGCGCTGCCGAGCAGCGGGCCGATCTCCGCCTCGCCCGCCTGTGCGAACAGCATGAGCAGCGCTGCGCCGACCAGGCCGGCCAGCAGCAGCGCAACGCTCATGCCGAGCTGGTCGGCGCCGATGACGGGGCCGCTTACTGCCCTGCGCTGTTGAGCCATTCGTCGATCCAGGCCGTGCGGTTCGCCGCCGCCTTGTCTTCCGGCACCAGCAGGGTCTTGGTCGGCACGGGCAGCTTGCGGAACGCCTCGGGCAAGGCGTCGCCCAGATCCACCACCGGATACATCCAGTTGGTGGTCGGGATCTTCTCCTGCGCCGAACGTGAAACCAGGAAGGCGAGGAATTTCTGCGCCAGCTCCGGCTGATCCGAATTCTTCAGCCGCGCGGCGACCTCGATCTGCAAATAGTTCCCTTCGGCGAAGGTCAGCGCCTTGTAGCGGTCGGTCTTCTCCATCATCTGGTGATAGGCGGGCGAGGTCGTGTAGCTCAGCACGAGCGGCGCCTCGCCTTTCAGGAACAGGCCGTAGCCTTCGCTCCAGCCCTTGGTGACGGTCAGGGTCTTCTTGGCGATGTTCTTCCAGGCGCCGGCCGCTTCGTCGCCCAGCACCTCTTTCACCCAGAGCAGCAGGCCAAGGCCCGGCGTCGAGGTGCGTGGATCCATATAGATCAGCTTCGGCGCATCGCTCGGGCTCGCCAGCTCCGCGAGGCTCTGCGGCGGATTGGGCAGGGTCTGGCTGTCATAGACGAAAGCGAAGTAGCCGTAGTCGTACGGCACGAAGTCGGCATCGTTCCACGCGACCGGCAATTTCACGGCCGACAGGTCCACGCCATGCGGCGCGACGAGGCCGGTCGCCTTGGTCTCGACCGTCAGGTTGGTGTCGATGCCGAGCACGATGTCGGCGTCGGTCTTCTCGCCTTCCAGCTTCAGGCGCGACAGCAGCGCGGCGCCATCCTCCAGCGCGACCCACTCGATCTTGCAGCCGCAGCCTGCTTCGAATTCCTTCTGCAGCACGGGACCAGGGCCCCACTCCGCGACAAAGGAGCTGTAGGTATAGATCGTCAAGGTCGGCACATCGGCCGACGCTGGCGCGGCTGCGCTGGTTGCGATCACCGCCGCCAGCAGAGCGCAACGACGCAAGGTCATCTCGTCCTCCACAAGGCGGCGGAGGAAATCGAGAGCGATGCTCAAATCTCGCTTAACTCAGATCCCTCCGCCGGCATTATCCGGATCAGGTTCCTCGGGTTGATGCGCCATCGCATCTCTCAGCCCTGGATCGGGCACCCCGTTGAGCGCGCCCACCATGAGAAGCGGCACAGCCATTGTCAAGCTTCTGTCACACGGCTTTCAGGCAGTGCTTCAGGCGAGGGTGGTTTAGAAAGGCCTCGCAACGATCGAGATAACGATCCGCGGTCTGCATCAGCGCGCCATCCTGGCGGGCGGCCGCCTCCATCGCGCACCAGCTTCCCGCCACCAGGCTCAAGGCCGCCTTGAACAAGGCGACCCTTGCCATCATGCGTTCGCCTGCATCGCCGCCGAGGATGTCGGCGATGAAGCGCCGCACCGGCTCGCCGTCGTCCGCCGATCGCTGCATCAGGATCGACGCGATGTCCCAGGCCGCGTCGGCCATGGACGAGAATTCCCAATCCACCAGCAACAGCTGGCCATCTGCGCCCAGCAGGAAATTAGCCGCGCTGGCATCGACATGGGCCGGCACGAGTGGCAAGGGTGAGCGCGCGAGGGCGGCCTCGACCGGCTTCGCCGCCTGCCGCAACGCAGTGGCGCGCGGATGGGGATGCTGGACGAGATACCTGTCGATCTCGCCGAAGGGGTGACGCTCCCCGGCAAAAGGAACAGGGCTGCGCTGCAACCGCGACAGCAGCGCGCCGACCTCAGCCAGCAGGGCGGGATCGTCGAGATCGACGGCGGTCAAGGGCCGCGCCCCGGTCACGAACCGGGTCACCAGCAGCGTGTCATCCAGGAACAGGATCGGCGGCGTCAGGCCCAGCTCCGCCGCGATCTTCGCGTTGTGGGTCTCCACCGCGCGATCGAGATAGCGCGTGGTCGGCCCCGAGATGCGGATGACATAGAATTCCTCGCCGGCGCCGACGCGATAGGTCTGGTTGGTCACGCTGCCGAGGGCTTCGACCCGCCAATCGGCAAGAGTGCGCCCGGACAGGAAGGGCACGCGCTCGAGAAGATTGGGATTGAACGGTAATCGGCTCAATTTGGTTAAACTGTTATTAACCGGGCCGTGACACCCTTTCCCATCCGATCACTGAAAGCAACCGTCGAGATCGATGTACGCTGACGTTCTATCGGTCGTTCTGGTTTCCGCTTCGCCGGCGACCACCGATCTTGTCCAAAAGGCGTGCTCCAACGGGGCCGGCACCGCGATCCAACTGGTGGCCGCGGCCGGCGCTGCCGCCGCGCGTCCTCTCATTGCCGATCTGGATCGCGCTGTCGTCGTGCTTGATTGCGCCGGTGCCGCGAGCCTGCGTCCATTCGTCGGCCAGGACGCGGTCGTGCCGGTGCTGGCTTTGACGCCCGATTTCTCTCCCGATCTGGAAGCCGAGCTGTTCGAAGCCGGCGCAGCCGAAGTGCTGCCTCACGCAGAACTCAATTACGGCACGCTACGGCGCGCCTTGCGCTATGCCCTGGCGCGCCACGATCTGGAACGCCGGGTGAGCCGCCTGACGCCGCTCGACCCTGTCTCCGGCTTGCCGACGCAGATGCTGTTCTGGGAGATCCTGGGGCTCGCAGTGCGGCGCGGGCAGCGCAATCGCGACTTCTTCTCCGTTCTGCTGATCGATTTCGACTGGAGCGGCCTCGCCCCCGACATCGTCGATCAGGCGATGCCTGCGCTATTCAAGCGCTTCGCCGAGCGCATCAAGGCCGTGATGCGCGCCAGCGACACGGTGGCGAAGTTCGACAAGAACCAGATCGTCGTGCTGGCCGAATCCATGCCGCGCGTCGAGGACGTGCAGATCGTCGCTGCCAAGATCCTCAGCGACATCACGGCGCCGACCGCCTATGGCGATCGCTACGTGACGGTCAACGCCGCCATCGGCATCGCGATCTATCCGACCAGCGGCGGCACGGCGGAAGACCTGCTGGTGCGCGCCGGCGATGCGCTCGCGACCTCCCTGGAACGCACAACCAACCGCTTCGCCTTCGGCTGACCCGGCAGATTTTTCCGCGGGCCGGGCCGAACGCCGACCTCTCCTTGAAAGATGCTGTAATTTCAAGCCACTCGCTCGTGCCGGGCGCGGCACGGAGCTTGCTTCGTTGAGGACGTCCGAACCCGGTTCGAGAGGTCCATCATGTTGAACATGTTCTCCCGCCAGGAAACCACCCCGCCCACCGCGCAGAAGGGCCCCGCCAAGGCGTCGCCCGTTCCCTTGCGCCTACTGCGCGAACCGCCGGCCGCCCCGGCGAACACCAATCCAGCGCCGGCCGCCAGTCGCAAGGCCGCGCTGGAGCGCCGGGCGCCCAATATTGGCCAGTACCTCTACCACCTGCAGCATGACCTGAAGAGCTACGTCCGCGCCGAAACGGTCAATGCCGTCATCGGTGCCACCCCCGGCGAGATCCAGCGTGTCGCGCGCATCGTCGCCAAGCTGAAAGGCCGCTACCTCGCCACCCTGATGGACCTCGGCAACACGACCAAGGGTCCGGTCGGCGAATCCGAGGTGCGCGAGCTGCGCCGGTCGCGCGAGATGTATGAGGAAGTGGAACTCGGCCTCACCCGCCTGCGCGAGGCGATCGAGGCGGGCGATCTGGAGCTGGACGGCGTCAAAGGCGACTAGTTCGAAATTCGCTCAGAACGAATCGCTCTCACCCTCGCGTCATGCCAAGGCGTGGCCTTGGCATCCACGAGTTTCGAAGGCAAGACCATATAGGCGCAGCTAAACTCGTGGACCCCAAGGCCAAGCCTTGGGGTGACGGAGTTTGGGTCTAGGCGAGCGGATTCCGCACTAGGCGCCGCCGCCACCTGCTCTATCGTCATGCCACGGCTTGGCATGATGGGCGGGGTACGTACTTCACCTACTTCCCCTTCTTCTTCCGCACCTCGTCCCAATCGGCGTCGGTCAGTTCCCTCAGGAAGTTGAACTGGCCGGCGCCTTGCAGCCATTCGCCGCCGTCGATGGTGACGGCCTCGCCGTTGATATAGCCCGCGCCGTCCGACAGCAGGAATGAAGCGAGGTTCGCTAGCTCCTCATGCCGGCCGGGACGGCCAAGTGGATTATTGGTTTCGAACCGCCGCGCCATGTCGGGCCGCGGCACCAGCCGCTCCCAGGCGCCCTGGGTCGGGAATGGTCCAGGCGCGATGGCATTCAGCCGGATGCCGCGGCCGCCCCACTCCACCGCCAGGCTGCGGGTCATTGCGAGCACGCCCGCCTTCGCCATCGCCGATGGCACCACATAGGCCGAGCCGGTCCAGGCATAGGACGTGATGATGGAGAGGACGCTCGCTGGCCGCTTCTCCGCCAGCCAGCGCCGGCCGCAGCCGACGGTCACGTAGGCCGAGCCGTGCAGCACGATGCCGAGGACGGCATCGATCGCGCGCGGCGACAGTTCCTCGGTCTTGGCGATGAAATTGCCCGCCGCGTTGTTGACCAGCGCATCCAGCGGACCATCGGCCCAGAACGCATCCAGCATCGCATCCACGGCCGCGGTGTCGCGGATGTCGCAGCGCCGCCAGGCGACACGCCCGGGCGCAACCTGCTCCAGCTCCGCCGTTGCCTGCTTCAGCACCTCTTCGCGCCGGCCGCAGATCGCGAGCCGCGCACCCAGCTCCAGGAAGCGCTTTCCCATTGACAGCCCAAGGCCGGTGCCGCCGCCTGTGACGAGGATTCGCTTGTCCCGCAATAGACCCGTTTCGAACATGCTTCATGCCTCATTTGGCTCGAACTGCCGAGTATTATGCCCCGCCTTGATTGCCTTGCCAGCCTTGAACGTGTAAGAAATCGAGCTATGGCGCGCGATGCACTCAAGGAAGCCCGAAAGGTCCAGTTGATGGAAGCCACCATCGACTGCATCGCCGCGCGCGGCTTTGCCGATCTCACCTTGGCGGACGTGGCGAAAGCCGCCGGCCTCAGCGTCGGCATCGTCAATTTCTACTTTCGCAGCAAGGACGTGCTGCTGATCGAGACCTTGCGGCACCTGGTCGCCGACTACATCCAGCAGACCAACGAGAACATCCGCAACGCGAGCGCCAGCGCCGCGGCGCAGGTCGAGGCCATGATCGAGTCCGACTTTCACCGCGCGGTCGCCAACCGCAAGAAGGTGACGGTCTGGTACGCCTTCTGGGGCGAGACGCGCTGGCGCCCGGAGTTCCTCAAGATCTGCCAGCAGCTTTCCGATACCTTCCACGAGGAGACGCGCGCGATCTTCGCCCGCCTGGTCATCGAGGGCGGCTATTCCAACATCGACGCCGATCTGGTGGCGCGTGGGTTCGACGCCATGATCGACGGCCTCTGGCTCGACATGCTGATCAACCCGAAGGCGGTCGACCGCGACGGCGCCAAGCAGGTTGTGCGCACCTATCTCGCCGGCATCTTCCCCAACGAGTTCGGCCGACAAAGCACCGGTGGCGCCGCCCAGGCCGCCACCGCTTGAGACCTGCGGCCCCGTCGCGGGCCACGTTCCGTGTACCCTTGCGTTCAACAGGTTGGTCGTCATGCCCTATCCCCTGTCATCGGAGGCGCGCGCCCTCCAAGCCGCCGTTCGCCGTTATGTCGACAAAGAGCTGATCCCGTGGGAAGTGCATGCCGAGATGAATCACGGCGAAGTGCCGCCCGAGATCCTGGCGCGCCAGAAGAAGGCCGCGCGCGACCTTGGCCTCAACTCCATGGACGCACCCAAGGAGCTGGGCGGCGGCGGCTTTTCCATGCTGCTGCAGGCGGTCGCGCAGGAGCAGACGGGCCGCGTCACCAACGCGCTCGCCTGGCGCTTCTCCAACGTCCAGCGCTGGATGGTCGAGGCCTGCTCGCCCTATCAGATCGAGACCTGGGTCAAGCCGCTGATCGCGTATCAACGCCGCGAGTGCTACGCCATCACGGAGGCGGAGGCGGGCTCGGACGTCGATGCCATCCAGGCGACCGCACGGCGCGATGGCGAGCACTATGTGCTCAATGGCGAGAAATGGCACGTGACGTCCGCCAATTTCGCCGACGTCATCATCTTCCAGGGCAAGCTGGCCGACGGACCGAACGCGGGCGCACATTGCCTGTTCTTTGTGGACAGCAGTACGCCCGGCATCGAGATGGTGCGCTCGCCCGCCTATTCGCACACTTTCGCCGACCATCACGTGATCTACCAGTTCAAGGACGTGCGCGTGCCTGTCGCCAACCGGATCGGCGCGGAAGGCGACGGCATGGGCTTCACGCGCGACTGGTTCCGCTACGAGCGGCTGATGATCGGCGCACGCTGCTGCGGCGCGGCGGCGCGGCTGATCGACGAAGCGACTGAGTTCGCCAAGCAGCGCACCCTGTTCGGCGAGAAGCTCGCCGACAAGCAGGCGATCCAGTTCATGCTGGCCGACAGCCTGACCGAGCTGTGGGCGGCGCGCCTGATGGTCTATCGCACGGCCGAAGCGATCGATGCCGGCGAGGACGTGAAGGTCAGCCACGCGCAAAGCTCCATGGTGAAGCTCTACGCTTCGGAGATGGCCAACCGCGTCGCCGACCGCGCGGTGCAGATTTTCGGCGGCCGCGGCTATATGCGCGAGAACGTGGCGGAGCGGTTCTATCGAGAGCTTCGGGTGGAGCGGATCTGGGAGGGTGCCAGCGAGATCCAGCGCCTCATCATCGCGAATGGATTGTTGAAGCGCGGGCAGACATCGCTGATCGAATAACGGTTGCCGGTTTGGGGGAAGCGTCATGTTGAAAGCTGTGCAGCCGGTCGTCCCGGTCCTGTTGGGGATCATCCTGATCGAGGCCGCGCTCGGCATCGTCGGCGCTGTGATGGGCATCCAGATGGCATCGCGCGACGTGCCGTCGTTCCTGATCGGTATCGTTTTCTCCGCCTACTTCGTCGGCTTCCTCGCCGGCTCGCTGACCTGCGAGCGGCTGATCGACCGGGTCGGCCATATCCGCGCCTTCGGCGTGTTCGCCGTTGTCGCTTCGATCGCCACCTTGCTGCTGGCCCTCACCAGCAACATCTATGCCTGGGTCGTTTTCAAGATCATGGCGGGCTATGCCGTTGCCGGCGCGTTCGTGGTGATCGAATCCTGGCTGAACGACAAGGCGTCGGAGGACAATCGCGGCCGCATCTTCGCGGTCTACATGGTGGTGTCGTGGGGCGCCTCGGGCCTGTCGCCCTTGTCGCTCAATTTCGCCAATACCTACGGCGACATCCTGTTCGAGATCTCGACCATCCTGCTGGCCGCCTCGATGATCCCACTGGCGCTGACCAAGGTCGGCAACCCGGACATCGGCCACCGCCAGTCCTTCAGCATCGTGAAGCTGATCAAGGCCTCGCCGACCGGGGTCGCCTGCTGTTTCGCCTCCGGCCTGCTGACGGGTGCGTTCTATTCGCTGCTGCCGGTCTATGTGGAGACGATCGGCCGCACGCCACGCGAACTCTCCGTCCTGATCGCGGTCGGCACCACCGCTGCCCTGATCGTGCAATATCCGGTCGGCTACATCTCCGACCATTATGGAAGGCGGCCGGTCATCATCGGCACCATGGCGATCGCCGCCATGATGGCGCTCATCATCGCGACGACGCCGGAACTGCCTTTCACCTGGCTGCTCTTCATGTTCTTCCTGCTGACCGCCTTCCAGTCGCCGCTGTATGCGCTGGGGGTCGGCCAGACCAACGACTATGTCGACCGCAAGGATTTCGTCCCCGCCGCCGCCGGCCTCCTGTTCCTGTGGGGCGTCGGGGCCTGCGCCGGCCCGACCCTGGTCGGCTTCATCATGGAATGGGTCGGTCCGGGCGGCCTCTTCCTCTATCTCGGGGTAGGCTGCGCGTTCGTCGCCCTGTTCGCGCTCTACCGCGTGTTCCGCCGCCGCGCCAAGACGCCGAAGGAGCAGAGCGACTTCGTCCCCGTCCCCAACATCCAGAACGTCTACGGCGCCCCGGAGTTGGATCCTCGCGGCGAGTTCCACCATCCCGCCCGCTTGCCCATGGCCAAGGAGTTCGAGGAATAGGGCCATCGTTGCCCCAAGGGCCAATGATCAGCACCGTGGAGGCTGTGCTGAAATTGCCGCCGCGTTGCAGAAGGGGTGAATGGCCATGAAGCAAGCGATCGAGTTCATCAAGACAACCATGCTGGGCGGTGCGTTGATTATCGTTCCTGCCGCGGCGATCGTCTTTCTCCTCGCGAAAGTGGCGCGCGGTCTCAAGCATGCCCTTGACCCGCTCGCTGCAGAGCTGCCATCCGGTATCCAGTTCCCTTACCTGACCGAGGTCGTCACGGTCGTTGCCATCTGCTTCATCGCCGGCCTCCTCGTTCGCACCCGGCCCGGCCGTTGGGTCGGCAGCCTGATCGAGCGCTACGTGTTCGACCGGGTGCCGGGATATGCGCTGGCCAAAAGTTTGACCGGAACGTCGGTGAGCGGAGCCACGGCCCAAGGCATGATTCCAGCCCTGGTGGAGATGGAGGAAGGATTGGTGCCGGCGTTGATCATCGAGCGGCATGACGACGGCTATGTCACCGTTTTCGTGCCATCGCCACCAGTACCGACCGTTGGGCAGGCCTATGTTTTCGAATCCAGCAAGGCCCATCCGGTCGATGTGTCCTTGCCGCAATTCATCGCCTGCATCACCAAATGGGGCCTCGGTGCGCAAGAGTTGCGGTTGGCGATGCGACGGTAGGACTCTGGAGCTAAGTTCGCTGCCAGCGATAGAGCACGTCGGGCTCTTTCTCCTCGTTGCTGGAGCCGTCCGTCTCGCGCACCGCGGCGAACCCGTTCAATTCATAGAAGCGCCGCGCCCGCTGGTTGCGCTGGAACGTCCACAGGTTCAGCATCGAAAATGCACTCTGGGCAATCTCCAATAGGTCGCTACCAACACCGTGTCCTTGCGCCGCCGGGAGCACGTAGAGCTGGTCGATCCAGCCCTCGCGAAAGGCGATGATCCCCACCAGCTTGCTTTGCCGCTCAGCACCCCAGACCTGGCACAACGAGAGCACCTCCGTCCGGTAGAAGGCACGATCCTCGGCTGGCGTGCGCAGTCCGGCAAGCCAGGGTAGCGCATCATCGAACGACGCGCGATGAACTGCCGCGGCCGCGTCCATGTCGCCGAGAGTCAGCTTTCGGAGCGCCAGCATCGCTAAGGCACTGTCACCAGCGGCAGGTGACGCTTGAATGGCACCTCCCCCGCCGGCTCGGCGTCCAGCTCGCGCGCGTAGCGATGGCCGTGATAGACCGCGTGGGCGATGAAACCCGGCGCCAGGCAATCGCCGATGCGGGTGAGCGCCTTGATGCCGGCCTCCTTCATCTCCGCCGGGCGGGCCGCGAGCTCCAGATACAAAGCCTCGTTCGGCAGGCGCGACGTGACCAGCACAATGGCGGCGGCCGCGACCTGTTGCTTCGTGCCGGCATAGCTGCAGGTGATCTCGACATGATCCGCCGCAAGCCGCGTCACGTCATGATGGGTCACGACCGTGATGCCTAGCCGGCGAAGCTGCTTGTTGATATGCACCGCCTCCAGCGTATTGCCCGCCCAGGCCGACGCGACATCACCCGGCGTCACGAACGTCACGTCGTGACCCGCCTTGCGCAGTTTCTCGGCGATGACACCGGCCAGGTAGAATTCCTCGGTGTCGTAGATCACGACCGGTCCCTTCGGCGGCAGCCGGTCCGCCATGATGTCGTCCGGCGTGAACACCTTGGCTTGTTCCAATCCGGGGATCGGCGCGAAGTGGCTGCGGCCATAGCCGTCGCGCCGCCAGGTCGCGCCGGTCGCCAGGACCACGCGCTCGAAGCCGAATTCCAGCACGTTGTCGACCGAGAGCGTGCTGTCGCGATAGATCGTGACGTTCGCCATCTTGCCGATCTGATGCACGCGGTAATCCCGTACCCGCCCCCAGGCCGAAAGCCCTGGCAGCCGCGATTCCTTCGTGACGCGTCCGCCCAACTCTGTCGTCGCTTCCGCCAGATGCACCTCATAGCCGCGCTGCCCCAGCGCGCGCGCCGCTTCCAGCCCAGCCGGGCCGGCGCCGACGATCAGCACGCGGTCTTCCGATTCGCGCGCGGCGATCACTTCCGGGTGCCAGCCCTTGCGCCATTCCTCGCCCATGGTCGGGTTCTGGGTGCAGCGCATCGGCGTGATCATGGCATCGCCGGTGACGCAGATGTTGCAGCCGATGCATTCGCGGATGTCGTCGACCCTGCCCTCCTCGATCTTTTTCGGCAGGAACGGATCGGCGATCGAGGGCCTTGCGGCGCCGATCATGTCGAGCACGCCGCGCTTGATCTGCGAGACCATGGTGTCGGGCGAGGTGAAGCGCCCCACGCCGACCACCGGCTTCGTCGTCAGCTTTTTGACGAAAGCCGTGAACGGTTCCTGGTAACCCTCTTCGGCAAAACGCGAGGTGTAGGAATCGTATTTCCAGTCGCTGATATTGACGTCCCACAGGTCCGGTAGTTCCGCCAGCATAGCGACCACGTCGCGACCCTCGCCGTCGCTGGTCACGCCATCCGGTCCCATCATCTCGTCGACGGCAAAGCGCACGACCACGCCGCAGGTGGCGCCGACCGCATCCTTGGTGTCCTCGACCACTTCGCGGAACAGACGCACCCGGTTCTCCAGGCTGCCGCCATATTCGTCGGTCCGCGTGTTGCGCCGGCGCTGCAGGAAATGAATGGGTAGCGACAGATCGTGTCCGGCATAGACATAGACGATGTCGAAGCCCGCCTTCTTCGCCCGGATCGCGGCATCGCGGTGCCAGCGGCGATAGTTGCGGATGTCTTCGCGGTCCATGGCGCGCGCCTGGAACGGGTAGTAGCGCGTCATCTGGTGCACCGGGCCGATCGGCACCTCGCGGCTGTAGAAGTTGGAGGCGGAGTAGCCGTTGTGCGAGAGCTCGACCGCCGCCAGCGCGCCATGGCGATGCACCGCCTCGCACATCAGCGCGTTGTGCGGGATGTCGTGATCGTCCCACAACCGCGCCTCGATGAACGGGCTAACGTCGCTGGTCGGGTGGATCTCGCATTCTTCGGTCGAGACCACCGCCCAGCCACCCTCCGCCTTCATGCCGCGCATGGCGGCGTGGGCGTGCGGATGGCCGTGGCCCATGCCGTTGCAATGCGGCACCTGGAAAAACCGGTTCTTCGCGGTGACCGGCCCAATACGGACAGGCTCGAACAGGATATCGTAACGCGGATCTCGCGACATGAAAGCTCCCAGAAACGGGTCGGTAACCATACGGATCGGGCGGCACTCTAGCGATTTTGCCTCTATCGGCAACCGGCTAGGCATCCGGTCCCGGCATTGCTAACGTCTCGGGCGAATCAGGGGACTTTGCTTGTCGAAACGAAAACTCGCCATCGCGCGCCTGTGGTACGAGGCGAACAGCTTTTCTCCGCTGCGCACCGGCCTCGCCGCCTTTCAGGCGCGCGAGTGGGTGAGCGGCAATGCCGCGCGCGCTTTCTATGCCGGCACGGCGACCGAGATCGGCGGCACGCTGGCAATCGAGCCGGAGCATCCCGATTGGGAATTCCACTACCTGCTTTGCGCTGCCGCTCCGCCGGGCGGCCTGGTCGAGCCCGCCGCCTTCGCGATCATCAGCCAGCGCCTTCTCAGCGGCCTGGGCGAGCAGGAATGGGACGCGGTCTATCTCTCGCTGCACGGCGCGATGGCGACGGTCGAGAATCCGACCCCCGAATTCCACCTGCTCCGGGCGGTCCGTGAGCTGATCGGTGCGACGCCGCTAGCCGCCAGCTTCGATTTGCATGCGCATCTCAGCGCCGAGATGGCGGCGCTGCTGGACGCCACCTCCGGCTATCACACCTATCCGCATATCGACATGGACGACGCGGCGAAGCGCGCGCTGGCGCTGCTGATCGCGAAGGTCGAAGGCCGTGCCAGGCCGAAGATCGCCGTCGCCAAGGTGCCGTCCATCATGCCCAGCTTCAACATGCGCACCGCCGACGGACCGATGGCGGAGCTGCAGCAGCTTGCCGGCATGTGGCGGCGTCAGCGTGGCATGCTGGACGTCACGATCTACGGCGGCTTCGCCTATGGCGATTCGCCCTTTGCAGGCCCGAGCGTCGTCGCGGTGGCGGAGAAGGACCAGGCACTGGCGCAACGCTGCGCCAATATGCTTGCCGCCGAGTTCCTGAAGCGCAAGCAGCAGTTCTACATCCGCCTGCCGCGCCCGTCCGACGGTCTGCTCCAGGCGATCAAGACCGAAGGCGAAGGGCCCGCCATCGTGCTCGATCCAGCGGATAATCCGCTGTCGGGCGGGATCGGCGACACGCCAGCTTTGTTCCAGGCCCTGCTGGACAGCAAGCCGCCAGCCGGCTCGGTCTTCGCGTTCTTCTGGGATCCGCCGCTGGTCGAGGTATGCCACCAGGCGGGCGCGGGCGGGTCGATCGAGGCCAAGCTCGGCGGGCGCATCACGCAGGATTTCGGCCCAGCCGTGCCGATCGCCGCCAAGATCCTGAAGCTGACCGACGGCAAGTTCCGCAACGAAGGACCCTACGAGCATAATCTGGCGATGGATGTCGGCCGGACGGTGTTGCTGGAGGCAGGCAATGTCCGGGTGATCGTGACGGAGAGCTGCCAGGCGCCCAACGATCCGGCCTATTTCCGCCTGCATGGCATCGAGCCCAGATCCGTGCCGTTACTGTGCGTCAAGGCCAAGAACCATTTCCGGGCAGCCTTTGCGGACATGGCACGCTGCCTGATCGATGTGGATTGCCCCGGCCCAGCCTCCGCCGGATTGTTCCATTACAAGTTCCGCCACGCCCCCCAGCATATCTGGTAGGACATTTTCTGTCGGCTGGCCGCTTGATCCGGGAGACGGCAGGTCGCACATTCGCCTTTTCGCCCCGTTTTTGGGCATCACCCACGGAGTTCGCATGGATATCCGCGACGGGTTTATCGGCGCGATCGGCAATACCCCGCTCATCAGGCTGAAAAAAGCGTCAGAGCTGACCGGCTGCACGATCCTGGGCAAGGCGGAGTTCCTCAATCCCGGCGGCTCGGTGAAGGACCGTGCCGCGCTCTTCATCATCGAGGATGCCGAGCAGAAGGGTGAGCTCCGCAAGGGTGGCCTGATCGTCGAGGGGACTGCCGGCAATACCGGCATCGGCCTGGCGCTGGTCGGCAACGCGCGCGGCTACAAGACCTTGATTGTGATTCCTGAGACCCAGTCTCAGGAGAAAAAGGACATGCTGCGCCTCGCCGGCGCGGAGCTGAAAGAGGTGCCGGCCGTCCCCTACAAGGACCCCGGCAATTACGTGAAGGTGTCTGGCCGCCTGGCCGAGGAGCTGAAGCCAGGTAACCCCAACGGCGTCATCTGGGCCAACCAGTTCGACAATGTCGCCAACCGCATGGGCCATTACCGCACCACCGGCCCGGAGATCTGGGACCAGACCGAGGGCAAGGTCGACGGCTTCGTGAGCGCGATCGGCACCGGCGGCACGCTGTGCGGCGTTGCGATGGCGCTCAAGGAGCGCAACAAGAACGTCAAGATCGCCGTCGCCGACCCGGAAGGCGCCGCGATGTACTCGTACTTCACCACCGGCGAGCTGAAATCCGAAGGCACCTCCATCACCGAAGGCATCGGCCAGGGCCGCGTCACCAAGAACGTCGACGGCACGCCGGTCGACTTCGCCTACCGCATCCCCGACAGCGAAGCCCTGCCGATCGTGTTCGACCTCTTGAAGGAAGAAGGCCTGTGCATGGGCGGCTCCACCGGCATCAACGTCGCCGGCGCCATCCGGCTGGCGAAGGATTTGGGCCCCGGCCACACCATCGTGACTATCCTCGCCGACTTCGGCACGCGGTATCAGAGCAAGCTGTTCAATCCGGAGTTCCTACGCTCGAAGGGGCTGCCGGCGCCGGATTGGATGTAGTTGGTCAAATCACTTGTTGGACGCGATCACGTAGTCGAGGACAGAGCGTTTGATTGCGTCTTTGGCTGCGGCTTCGACGTTGGGAACGAGAGGCGCTTCGTCCTTCTCGGTTTCCAAAAAGGTGAATGGCTCTCCGGACAGGTGCGAGCCGGATACATAGTTGCTTTCATCTCGCCTTAGGGCCACGCTTACGACACCAATTGCCTGAGGTCTTCCTGCCTCGGTTTGGCGAGTCGCAAGATCTACTCGACAGTCCACCCACAGAATAAATTCGGATGGCATGTCGTCCGGCTGAGAGTACGTATGCCATCAAATACGGGAATACTGAGTGAAGCACGCGCTAGTTCAGAATGAACGTAGTCTACTAAACGATTTTGCATTTCTTCCCGCGGAACCAACTCGTAATAATCCCTGTCGGTCGTAACAATTCTTAGATGCAGCACAATTGTTTTTGGCTGTTGAAAGATCGGATCAAGGCTCGTCGCACTAGCCCATCTTGGCAGCAAGCCTAGTAAGCTGACGGCACTTAATACCAGAGCAGATCTGCGATTCATGTCCAATGCCAAGTAATTTGAGTGAGGTTACGTAGGGCCCGATTATTACATCTTCGGCGCCGTCGCGCTCAGGCTCGGCCGCTGCTGCATCGCGAGCCACCAGTGCGAGAGCTTGGGCAGCTTCGCCATCGCGCGGGTGCCTTCCTGGAATTGCGTGAAGTAGGCGATGATCGGCGCGAGCAGGAGATCGGAGAAGCTGACGACGCGGCCGACCAGGTATGGATCGGAGGCGATCATCAGACCCTGGATCGCGGCGAGCACGTATTCGGCTTCCGGCGCGGCGGCGGCGATCGCGTCCATGTCCGGCCCCTTCGCCTTGTCGGCGAAGAAATAGCGCACCACGATGTCGGTCACGATCCGCTTGTAGCCGTACGCGTTGATCACCTCGACGATCTGCTGGTCGCGGGTGCGGCGATGGATGTGCGGATGCGCGAGGCGGGGGCCGGGGAACGCGTCGTCGATGTAGTGCGCGATGGCGTTGCTCTCGTAGATCGAGAGGTCGTTATGCTCGAACGCGGGCAGGCGCTCGAACGGGTGGCGCTTTTTGTACTCCGGCTGGTGATGGGCGCCGCCCAGCATGTCGATCTCGACCAGGTCATACTCCACGCCCTTCTCCGCCAGCACCATGCGCATGGACCGCGTGTAGGTGCTGAAGGTCGGGCCATATAAGGTCGGCTTGCTCATGAAATCTCTCCCCTTTTTCGCGCGAACTGAGCTAACCGCCGTGCTCCTTGACCGTCAAGGGAGCCGCCCGCATGATGCGGCGTTAAGGATTTGGGAGGACTCGCCGCGATGGAATTGCTGTTCCGCCAGGATGCCTATCTGAAATCTTGTGAGGCGACCGTCCTGTCGGTCGACGACAAGGGCATCCGGCTGGACCGCACTGTCTTCTACCCCATGGGCGGGGGGCAGCCGGGGGACGTCGGGAGCCTGGCGCTGCCGGATGGCGGCGTGGTCGAGATCGTCGATGCCGTGAAAGGCGCCAGCCACGAAGACGTGGTGCATGTGCCGAAGCCCGGCTCGCCTGTCGTCGCGCCGGGAACGAAAGTGCGGGCCGAGATCGACTGGGAGCGCCGCCACCGCCTGATGCGGATGCACACCTGCCTGCACCTGCTGAGCGCAGTCATCAAGGGCGACGTGACGGGCGGCCAGGTCAGCGACGGCAAAGGCCGGCTGGATTTCAACCTGCCGGACCAGAGCCTGGACAAGGAGATGATCGCGCGTGAGATCAACCGTCTCATTACCGAGGATCACCCGGTCAGCCCGCGCTGGATCACCGACGCCGAGCTGGCGACCCAACCCGAGCTGGTGCGCACCATGTCGGTGAAGCCGCCGATGGGCACGGGCAAGGTGCGGCTGCTCGCGATCGAGGGCGTCGACCTGCAACCCTGCGGCGGCACGCACGTCGCGCGCACGGGCGAGATCGGCGCGATCGAGGTCACCAAGATCGAGAACAAGGGCAAGATGAACCGCCGCGTCAACCTCGCTTTTGTGGGCGCCGCGGCGCAATGACCTACGTCAATCCGCAGAGCCTGGTCTCCACCGAGTGGCTTGCTGCCAACCTGCACCAGCCGGACCTGCGCATCGTCGACGGCACTTATTACCTGCCGATGCAGGGCAAGGACGCGAAGGCGGAGTATCTGGAGCGGCACATTCCGGGCGCGGTGTTCTTCGATCTCGACGACATCTCCGACACCAACTCGTCGCTGCCGCACATGCTGCCGCCGCCGGAGAAGTTCGCCTCGCGCGCCCGCAAGCTCGGCATCGGCGATGGCAATCGCATCGTGGTGTATGACGCCAACAACATGAGCGCGGCACGGGTGTGGTGGATGTTCCGCATCTTCGGCGCGCGCGAGGTCGCGGTGCTCGACGGAGGCCTATCCAAATGGCTGGCGGAGGGGCGCCCGGTCGAGGATGGCGAAGTGAAACTGCAGGAGCGCCATTTCACCGCGCGTCTCGACAACACGCAGGTGCGCAGCAAGGAGCAGATGCGGCGCAACATCGACACCCGGCGCGAGCAGGCGCTGGATGCACGCGCCGCGGGCCGCTTCCACGCCACCGAGCCGGAGCTGTGGCCCGGCCGCCGCGCCGGCCACATCCCCGGCGCGCACAACCTGCCCTACAACCAGCTTTTCAACGCGGACGGCACGCTCAAGGATTCCGATGCCCTCCGCCTCCTCTATGAGGGCGCCGGCATCGACCTCAAGAAGCCGGTCGCCACGTCATGCGGCTCGGGCATCACGGCCTGCGTCCTCGCCTTCGGGCTCCATCTGATCGGCCATCGCGATGTCGCGGTCTATGACGGATCGTGGGCCGAATGGGGCCTGCCCGGCGACACCCCGGTCGAGACCTGATGCTGATCCGGCCGTACGTTCCGGGCGACTTCGCCGCCGTCACGGCGCTGTGGGACGCGACCGGCATCAGCATCCATTACAACGATCCCGCCAAGGACATTCCGCGCATGCTGGCAACGCACAATTGCCAGCTCTATGTCGGCATCCTCGAGGAGCGCGTGATGGCGTCGATCATGGTCGGCCATGAAGGCCATCGCGGCTGGCTCTACAAGCTGGCGGTGATGCCGGAATTCCGCGGCAAAGGCTACGGCCGCGACCTGGTGCAGCAGGCCGAGCGGTGGCTGGTGGCGCGCGGCATGCCCAAGGTCAACCTGATGATCCGCGACACCAACATCAAGGTGCGCGAGTTCTATCAGCGGCTCGGCTACGATGTGGCTGCGCGCACGGTGATGGAGCGCTGGCTCAAGCCGGAAGAGATCGACCTCGGCGCAAGCGAGCTGGATGTCGTCACCACCTATCTCGAGATGACGGAGCGCCCCACACGCCCGACCGTCCCCTGCCCGGCCGGCCAATATGCCGTGCTGCGCCTGGAACGGCCGTCGGTTCAGTTCTATCGCTATCTCTACAATCTGGTCGGCCAGTCCTGGATGTGGACCGACCGGTGCAAGACGAGCGACGAGGCGCTGAACGCCGAGATCAACGCCGAGGGTGTCGAGATCTACGTGCTCTATGCCGGCGGCGAGCCGGCCGGCTATGTCGAGCTGGACCGGCGTGGCAAGCCGAACATCCGCATCGTCTATTTCGGATTGGCGCCCTTCTATATCGGCCGCGGCCTGGGGCGATATCTGCTGAACTGGGCGGTCGACCTCGCTTGGTCATACGGGCCGCAGCGGCTGCTGGTCAGCACCTGGTCGTTCGACCATCCGCGTGCCTTCGCCAACTATCAGCGGGCCGGCTTCCGCCCCTACAAGCAGACGCGCGGCAAGCTGCTCGATCCGCGCCTCGAAGGAACGGTGCCTGCCGACCTGCAGCCGCGCCTCGCTTCGCCCGCAGGCGCCCCATCCGTAGGCAACCCGTGAGCGAGCCGCGGCTGCAACGGATCAAGGACCAGGATCGCCGCCTGATCGAGATCATCGTCGATGGCTGGGCCATGAGCACAATGGAGGGCGACACGATCCTGGTCGCCATCCTGGCGCAGCGTGGCCATCTTCGCGATGCGCCGGGCGAGCCGCTGAGCGCCGGCTTCTGCCTGATGGGCGCATGCCAGGATTGCTGGATCTGGCTGGACGACGGGCGGCGCATTCGCGCCTGCACCACCTATGCCGAGCCGGGCATGCGCATCCGGACCACATGGCCAGACCGCCTGCTCGCATCCTGATCGTCGGCGCAGGCCCCGCCGGGCTGCGCGCCGCCGAGATGCTGGCGGAGGCCGGCTGCACACCCATCCTGGTCGACGAGGCGCCGCGGGTCGGCGGACAGATCTATCGCCAGCCGCCGCGCGTGCCGGGCTTCATGCGCACCGCATCGGAACTCTATGGGGCGGCGGCCGACCGTGCGCGCGATCTATTCGTCGCGTTCGATCGCATCCGCCATCGCATCGATTATCGCCCCGGCCGCCTGGTCTATGACCTGATCGACAATCGCGCGATTGTCGCCAGCGCGGGCAAGAGCGAGGAGATCGAATTCGACGCCCTGATCCTGGCGACCGGCGCGATGGATCGCATCGTCCCCGCGCCCGGCTGGACCTTGCCCGGCGTCTATACGTTGGGCGGCGCGCAAATCGCGTTGAAGCATCAGGGTTGTGCGATCGGCAGCCGCGTCGCGTTCGTCGGAACCGGCCCGCTGCTGCTGCTCGCCGCCTACCAGTATGCCAAGGCGGGCTCGCCGCCGGCCGCGATCGTGCTGCCCACGCATTTCCGCTCGTTCGCCACGGCCGGGCTCCGCCTGCTGGGATTGCCGCGCGAGTTCCTGCTGGGCCTGTTCTGGCTGCTGGACCTGAAGCGGCGCGGCGTGCCGATCCTGTTCGGTCACCGCCTGGCGCAGGTGATCGGCGAGGAAAGCGTCACCGGCATCGTGGTGAAGCGCCGCGGCCAAAGCCGCGAGATTGCCTGCGATGCGGTCGCCGTGGGCTATGGCCTGCAATCGGAAACCCAGCTGGCCGATCTCGCCGGCATCAAGTTCGCCTTCGATGTTGTGCGCCGGCAATGGCTTCCGGAAGCGGATCCTTTGGGGCGCGCAACCGGGCGCAAGGATGTCTATCTCGCCGGCGATGGCGCGGGCATGCTGGGCGCGGACGCGGCCGAAGCGCGCGGGCGGCTCGCGGCCCATGCGCTGATGACCGATCTCGACATTTCCCATGTCACCTATCGGCCGAAGCTCGACCTCGAGGCGGTGGCGCGCGCGGTGAAATTGCAGGCGGCCATGCGGATCGCGTTCGAGCTGCCGGGCGATTTCTTCGCAGCCATCTCCGACGAGACGATCCTGTGCCGCTGCGAGCAGGTCCTGGCCAGCGAGGTGCGCGGGGTAGCCGGCCTGATGGGCGCGCGCGAGCTGAACCGCGCCAAGTCCTATTCGCGGGTCGGCATGGGGCGATGCCAGGGACGGCTGTGCGGGCACGCCGCTGCGGAGATCCTGGCGGACAAGCTCGGCGTCAGCGTCGACAGCGTTGGCCGGCTGCGCGGTCAGCCGCCGATCAAGCCGGTCTCCGTCGCGACTGTCGCGGAGCGCAAGACATGAGCCCGCGCACTGCGATCAAGAGCGACGTGCTGGTGATTGGGGCTGGCATCGCCGGCTGTGCCACCGCCCTCCAGTTCGCCCGGCGCGGCAAGAAGGTTACGCTGCTGGAGCGCGACCAGGCCGGCGTGCGTGCCAGCGGTGTCAATTTCGGCGGCGTCCGCCAGAACGGGCGGGATATGCGCGAGCTGCCGCTCGCCATGCGCGCCCGCGCGATGTGGGACGACCTGCCCGGCCTGATCGGCTTCGACGGAGAGTTTCGCGCCACCGGCAATCTGCGGCTGGCCTCGGATGAGGAGCGCGCGCAGCAGCTCGACCAGTTCTTCACCGACGCCTCATCACAGGGCCTTGCACTGGTCCGGCTGGAGCGCGCGGAACTGAAAGCGCGTTTTCCCTGGCTGTCGGGCAAGCCGATGCACGGCGTGCTCTGTGCCTCCGACGGCCATGCCAACCCACGCCTGGTAGGCCCGGCTTTCGCCTTTGCCGCACAGGGTGCCGGCGCGACCCTGGTTGAGCGCACGGACATCACCGAGGGTTGGTACGGCAATGGCGCGTTCCAGCTGCGCGCCGCGGACAACCGGACTTTCGCCGCGCCGGTGCTGGTGAATTGCGCCGGCGCCTGGGCGGCAAAAATCGCAGGCTGGTTCGGCGAGGCCGTGACGCTGGTGCCCGAGGTCCCGCAGGTGCAGGTGACGGAGCCCGTGCCCTACCGGATCGAGCCGGTACTGGGTTTCGTCGGCGGCGATTTCTACTTACGCCAGACTTTGCGCGGCAACATCCTGTTCGGCTCCGGCCAGGGCCGCGCGACGCCGGATGTCCTGCGCAGCCGGCCCTTGCCCGAAACCATGCGGCGCGGCGCCGAGATCGCCATCGACTTCATTCCGGACCTCGCGCACGTGCCGATCATCCGCTCCTGGACCGGCGTCGATGGCGACACTTCCGACGGCGTCTGCGTCGTCGGCCCCAGCGAGACCCATCCTGGCCTCATCCACGCCTTCGGCTTCAACGGTCATGGTTTCCTGCTCGGCCCCGGTGTCGGCGCCGTGGTGACGGAACTGGTGCTGGACGGCAAGACGCCGACCGATATCGGCGGATTGGGCATCGGGCGGTTCCGCAAGGAGACACCGCAACGGAGACAAGTCGCACGAGGCGATCGGCCCCAAGCACAGGAGGCGTCCCTGCCCCCCTTGTGGGGGAAGGATACGGAGGCTTAGCGAGCGGAGCGAGCTTAGCCGAAGTTGGATGGGGGGTGACGCGGCACGATCGCCGGGAGTGAAGTGCTTACAAGCGTCCCGCTTTCGCGCCCGGCACTAGCAAGCGTTTCCTTATTCCTGCTCAGCCGCCGTGCGGCGGCACCCCCATCCCAACCTTCCCCCACAAGGGGGGAAGGGGTTTGGTCAGTGGTGCAGGATCTGGCTGAGGAACATCTTGGTGCGCTCGGACTTCGGGTGGTTGAAGAATTCCTCCGGCGTGTTCTGCTCGATGATCTCGCCGCGATCCATGAAGATGACGCGATTGGCGACGGTACGGGCGAAGCCCATCTCGTGCGTCACGCACAGCATGGTCATGCCGGAACGCGCCAGCTCGATCATCACCTCCAGTACTTCCTTGATCATCTCGGGATCGAGGGCGGAGGTCGGCTCGTCGAACAGCATCACCTTCGGGTTCATGCAAAGCGAGCGCGCGATCGCGACGCGCTGCTGCTGGCCGCCGGAAAGCTGGCCGGGATACTTCTTCGCCTGCTCGGGAATGCGCACGCGCTGGAGGTAGTGCATCGCCACCTCATCCGCTTCCTTCTTCGGCATCTTCCTGACCCAGATCGGCGCCAGGGTCAGGTTCTCGAGCACCGTCAAATGCGGGAACAGGTTGAAGTGCTGGAACACCATCCCGACCTCGCGCCGAACCTGCTCGATGTTCTTGAGGTCGTGCGTGAGCTCGACGTTTTCCACGCTGATCTTGCCGCGCTGATGCTCCTCCAGGCGGTTGATGCAGCGGATCATGGTCGACTTGCCGGAACCCGACGGACCGCATACCACGATGCGCTCGCCGCGATAGATCGTCAGGTTGATGTCCTTGAGGACGTGGAACTGCCCGTACCACTTGTTGACGTTCGACAACTCGATCATCACGTCGGTGCCGACCTTGAGCTCGGCGCCGGTGGTGGCTTGGGCTGCGGCTTGAGTGGCCATTGGACTATTCCCCCTAACGCTTCTTGTGTCCGGTGTGCAGCTTGCGCTCGAGATACATGCTGTAACGCGACATCGAGAAACAAATGACCCAATAGACGACGGCGCAAAACGCGTAGCCGGTGATTTCTGCTCCGACCCAATTGGCGTCCTTGTAGCCGGCCTTCACCATGTTGAGGAAGTCGAACAGGCCGACCATCGACACCAAAGTCGTATCCATGAAGAACCCGATGAAGGTGTTCACGATGCCCGGGATCGCCACCGTCAAGGCCTGGGGCAGGATGATCAGGCGCATCATCTGCCAGTAGCTGAGGCCCATCGCCATGGCGCCTTCATACTGGCCCTTTGGTATAGCCTGCAGGCCACCGCGGATAACTTCCGCCATGTAGGCGGCCGCGAAGGCAGTAATGCCGACCAGCACCCGCAACAGGACGTTCACTTGCATGCCCGGCGGCAGGAAAAGCGGCAGTAGGATGTTGGCCATGAACAGGACGGTGATCAGCGGAACGCCACGCACGAACTCGATGAAGATCACGCACAGTAGGTGAATGACCGGCAGGTTCGACCGCCGTCCGAGCGCGAGCACGATGCCGATCGGCAGCGACAACACGATGCCGACGATCGAGATCACGAGGGTCAGCATGAAGCCGCCCCATTGCTCCGTCGGCACCGGCAGCAGGCCGAGCCCGCCGCGCAGTAACCAGAACGAAACGATCGGGAAGATGATGAAGAAAAAGATTCCGCTCGCCTTGCGGAAGCGCACGGGTGCGCCCAGCAGGCCATAGATGCCGACCATCGCCATGACGAAAGACAGGATGACGCGCCAGCGCTCCGGCTCCGGATAGAAGCCGTAGATGAATTGGCCGAGGCGCGCGCCAACGAAGATCCAGCAGGCGCCGCCCGGCGCGCAGTCGGAGAATTTCGGCGCACGTTCCCCGGTCACTACTTCGGGCGGGAAGGTCCAGGTGGCGTTGAAGATCCCCCAAGTCAGCACCGGCGGCACGATCACGTAGATCAGGAATGCCGACAGCAGCGTGAGGGCGATGTTGAGGGGTGATGAGAACAGATTGGCACGCACCCAGGCGATCGGGCCGGCGACGGTGATCGGTGGCGGCAGGTCAGGCCTGCGGTCGTCGGATACGGGGGGGGTGGAGAGGGTCTGGTCGGTCATTTCCCCCTCCTCATCGCTCAACCAGCGCGATGCGCTTGTTGTACCAATTCATCACCAGCGAGATCAGCAGACTGAGAGTCAGGAAGAACGCCATCAGAATGGCGATGTTCTCCACTGCCCGGCCCGTCTGGTTGAGCGAGGTGCCAATGATCGAGAACAGATCTGGATAACCGACCGCCCCCGCCAGCGTGGTGTTCTTCGCGATGTTGAGATACTGGCTGGTCAGCGGGGGCACGATCACCCGCAGCGCCTGCGGGATAATTACGAGCCGCAAAGTCCAGCTTGATTTCAAGCCCAGCGCGTGCGCCGCCTCGGATTGGCCATGACTGATCGCGACGATGCCGCCGCGCACGATTTCCGCGATGTAGGCCGCTGTGCAGACACTGAGCCCGATGACTAGCGTGGTCAGCTCCGGTTGCATCACGAGGCCGCCTTGGAAATTGAAGCCCTTGAGTTCCGGTACTTCCCAGGCCACCGGGTTCCCGAACACAAGGCTTGCCACAACCGGGAGCAGGACGATGATTGCAATCCCGACGGAAATGGCCGGGAACAATTGTCCGGTCTCCATCTGGCGCCGGGCCGCCCAGCGCTTTAGCCATGCGGCGATTCCGATGCCACCCAGCAGCGCAATCATCACCACGCCGAAATCGTCCTGCGGCACCGGCCGCGGCATGTAGATCCCGCGATTGCTGAGGAACATGATGTCGCCGAGATTGATACTCTGGCGGACGCTGGGGAAAAGCTTGACGATCGCGACGTACCAGAACAGCAACTGCACCAGCACGGGAATGTTACGCACGACCTCGATATAAACCGCCGCCAGCCGCGATATCAGGAAATTCCTGGACAACCGCATGACGCCGATAATGAAGCCGAGTACCGTCGAGAGCACAATCGAGATCGCCGAGGCCAACAGCGTGTTGATGATGCCGACGATGATCAGGCGCCCGATGTGGGATTCCAGATTGATCGGAATCGTCGAGAAGCTGATCGCGAAACCGGCCGGTGAATCCAGGAAATCGAAGCCGAGCGGCACACCCAGGCGCTGCAGGTTCGAGATCATGTTGACGACGATGAAGGCGAATACCGCGACCAGCGCGGCCACCACCATCGCCTGCCAGATGATCGCACGCTTGCGCTCGTCGCGCCACCACGCGATCGTCGTTTCACTACTGGTGTGACCAGCGCTGAGCTCTGCCACGTCTCACCTCCCCGGGCTTGAGGCGCGAAACCCTAAGGCGGCAACGCCCGGCGAACCGTGCCGGGCGTTGATCGTCTTAGAGTGCGGTCAGCGGACCGGCGGCGCGTATTGCAGGCCGCCTTGGGTCCAGAGGGCATTCAGACCGCGCGCGAGGCCGAGCGGCGTGTTCTTGCCGACGTTGCGCTCGAACGCTTCGCTGTAGTTGCCCACCTGCTTCAGAATGTTATAGGCCCAGTCGTTGCTGAGGCCGAGGCCTTCGCCCATCTTGTCGGTGATGCCGAGGAACCGCTGCGTTTCCGCATCGGCGTTTTCGGCGCCCTCCGCGTTCTTCGCCTTCACGTCGTCGACGTTGGCGGAGGTGATGCCCTTTTCCTCGCCGATGATCATCGCATAGTGCGACCAGCGCACGATGTCCGCCCACTGGCTGTCGCCATGGCGCACCACCGGGCCGAGCGGCTCCTTGGAGATGATCTCCGGCAGGATGATGTTGTCCGCCGGGTTCTTGAGGCCGGTGCGTTCGGCCGCGAGGCCCGACGCGTCGGTCGTGTAGGCATCGCAGCGGCCTTCGTCATAGGCGCTGCGGGCCTGGTCGCTTTCCTTGAACTTCACCGGCTGCGTGCCGAGGTTGTTCGCCTTGTCGAAATCGCCGAGGTTCTTTTCCGTGGTGGTGCCTTCCTGCACGCACACGGTGGCGCCCTTCAGCTCCTTGGCGCTCGAGACCCCAAGATCCTTGCGCACCATGAAGCCCTGGCCGTCATAGTAATTGACGGCGACGAAATCGAGGCCAAGCTGGCTGTCACGCGACAGGGTCCAGGTCGAATTGCGCGACAGCAGATCGACTTCACCCGACTGCAGCGCGGTGAACCGCTGCTCCGCATTCAGCGGCTTGTATTCCACCTTGTTGGCATCGCCGAATACGGCGGCCGCCACGGCCTTGCAGAGATCGATGTCAAGGCCAGCCCACACGCCCTGATCGTTCGGCGCCGCGAAGCCGGCCAGGCCGGTATTCACGCCGCACTTCACTTTTCCCGCCGCCTTCACGCTCTCCAGCGTCGAAGCCGCATGAGCCGCCGTTGACATTCCCGCAACGAGGGCAATGCCGGCGACCAAAGTCTTTAGATGGTTCATTTTAGTAACGTCCTTCCCTGATTTTTCGCGCAGTCTTCTTGTTCTCGCCGCGCTGGGCCGGTCAGCGACCTTTGCGGGCGTAACCGACCGGACTTTTACACATTCCAGCCGGGTGCTACAAGCATCTCCTCGCCAATCCCGGACCCCAGAGCATGGCCGAACAAGGCAAAAAAGACCGCACGATCGCCACCCACGCCGGCAACCATCCGCACGACAACCAGGGGGTGGTTAACCCGCCGATCTATCGCGCCTCGACCATCCTGTTCGAGACCGTCCAGGACCTGCGCGAGCGCTACAAGCACAAATACGAGGCCATCACCTACGGCCGTGACGGCACCCAGACGCACCGGGCCCTGGCCGAGGCTTTTACGGCCCTGGAAGGGTCCGAGCGCGCCATCATCCTGCCGTCCGGCGTGGCGGCGGTTTCAACCGCCCTTCTCATGAGCCTCAACCCAGGCGACAGCCTGCTGATGGTCGATAGCGCCTATGAGCCGACCCGTGAGATATGCGACGGGCTGCTCGCCAGGATCGGGGTCGAGACCATCTACTATGACCCCATGATCGGTGCAGGGATCGAAGGCCTCATCCGCCCCAACACCAAGGTCGTCTACCTTGAGAGCCCGGGCTCCCTCACCTTCGAAACGCAGGATATCCCGGCGATTGTCGCGGCCGCTAAGAAGGCCGGATGCCGCACGATCGTCGACAACACCTGGGCGACGCCCTTTTTCTTCAAGCCGCCCCAACATGGAATCGACATCGGCGTCTATTCCGCCTCGAAATATATCGGCGGCCATTCCGACCTGATGATGGGAATACTCACTTGCCCCGCTGCGTTGCATCGAACGGCCGGCAAGATGGCGCACGGGTTTCTGGGCCAAGCTACGTCGGCGGATGATTGTTATACCGCCCTTCGAGGTCTGCGGACCCTGCATGCGCGCCTGATGCAGCATCAGGAGACCGCGCTGATCCTCGCGCGCTGGCTGGCCGACCGGCCGGAGGTGGAACAGGTCCTGCATCCCGCCTTTCCCGGAACACCCGGGCACGAATTCTGGAAGCGCGACCTTTCGGGCTCGTCCGGCCTGTTCGGCGTGGTGCTGAAGCCCTGCAAGATGGAGCAGGTGGACGCGATGCTGAACGGTATGCGGTTGTTCGGCCTGGGGTATAGCTGGGGCGGCTATGAAAGCCTGATGATCCGCGCCGATCTCAAGGGTTGCCGCACGGCAAAGCCGTGGCATGCGGTCGGACGTACGCTGCGCATCCATGCCGGCCTCGAAGATCCCGAGGATCTGATCGCCGATCTCGCCAACGGTTTGGCGCGGCTGAGAGGGACTTGAATGGACGCGCGAGATTTCCTCGACAGCGTGGCGTTCGATGCCAACGGCCTGGTCCCGGCGATCGCCCAGCAGCACGACACCGGCGAAGTGCTGATGATGGCCTGGATGAATCGCGCCGCCGTCGAAGAGACGCTGCATACCGGCCGCGTCTGCTATTGGTCGCGCTCGCGCGCCAGCCTGTGGCGCAAGGGCGAGACCTCCGGCCAGGTGCAGCGGCTGGTCGAGCTGCGGGTCGACTGCGACAATGATTGCCTGCTGCTACTGGTCGACCAGACCGGCGTCGCCTGCCATACCGGCCGGCGCTCCTGCTTCTTCACCGCGGTCCGCGACGGCGCGCGCACCATCATCGCCGACGTCGAGATATCGCCGGAAGACCTGTACGAGAAGCCCTGAGCGGCCCCGAAAATCGTTTCAGATGCGCATCGAGGGGGGTTTTGCCAGCCGCGGCCGCGCGGCGCCGCTCGGCTTGAGCGCGGAAACCCGCCAAGCGCCGCCGGGGCCCTGGGGCTGGATTTTCCCGGCCGGGCGGGGCAACATGCCGCCGGTTTAACCAGTCTGATTGAAGCGAGCCCGCAATGCGGCCGATTTTCGTAATGGTCAAATGTGACCCCGGCACGGCCTATGACGTGGCTGCGCGGGCGCTCGACACGATCGAGGAAGTGAGCGAGCTCTATTCCACGTCCGGCACTTATGATCTGCTGGTCAAATGCAACCTGCAGAGCGATGCGGATGTGGGCCGGTTCGTCACCGGCCGGCTGCAGACGCTGCCGAACGTGAAGGACACCTTGACCATCATCACCTTCAACGCGTTCACCTAGAAACATCTCAAGATCAGGGGGAGACACCATGAGTTTTCGTAAGCAGGCGCTCTTGAGCGCGACCGCCGTGCTGGCCGTCAGTCTGACGCTGGCCGGCTGCGGCGAGGAGAAGAAGGAAGAACAGGCGGCGGCGCCCGCGGCAGAGCCGGCACAGCCGGCGGCCGAGCCGGCGCAGCCCGCGGCCACCACCGAGACGCAGACCGCTGCGGCCACGCCGGCCGCGCCGAGCGGCCAGGACGTGAAGGTTGGCATCCTGTTCGACGTGACCGGCCCGATCGCCAACTTCATTCCGCCGATGCTGGATTCCGTGACCCTGGCGACCGACGAGGTCAATGCCGGCGGCGGATTGCTGGGCGGCAAGATGGTGAGCGTGATCGGCGACACCACCGGCTCGTCGCAGGGCGCGGTCGACGCCGCCACCAAGCTGGTCAATGTTGAGAACGTTGCTGACATCGTCGGCGCATTGATGTCCGGCACCACCATCGCGGCGGCCAACAGCGTGATCGTGCCGACCGGGATCACGCAGATCTCGCCGACCGCGACCTCGCCCGACATGACCACCCTGGCCGACAACGACTGGGTGTTCCGCGTCGTCCCGTCGGACGCCTATCAGGGCCAAGTGCTGGCGAAGCTGACCATGGACCAGGGCGTCAAGAAGGTGGCGTTGACTTATGCCAACAACGACTACGCCGCGCCGCTCGCCAAGGCCTTTTCCGATTCCTACAAGGCGCTGGGCGGCGTCGTGACGGCTGAAGTGAAGCATGAGGAGAAGCAGCCCTCCTACACCACGGAACTGGCGACCCTGGCGAAGGATCAGCCCGAGGCGCTGGTCATCATCGCCTATGCCGGCGATTCCGGCCTGACGCTGGTGAAGGAGGCGCTGGAGAACGGCCTCTTCAAGCGCTTCATCGGCACCGATGGTCTGCGCGACAATCTGCTGATCGAAAAGATCGGCGCCGAGAACCTGAAGGATTCGTTCTTCACCTCGCCCTCGTCGCCGAAAAGCGAGGCGGCCGACAAGTTCAATGCGCTCTATACGGCGAAATACCAGACCACCAAGGACAAGATCTTCATCGGCCAGGTCTATGATTCAGTCATGCTGGCGGCCCTCGCCATCCAGCAGGCCGGCACCACCGACCGCACCAAGGTGCGCGACGCGCTGCGCACCGTCGCCAACGCGCCCGGCGAAGCGGTCGGCCCCGGCGACTGGGCCAAGGCGGTCGAACTGATCAAGGCCGGCAAGGACATCGACTACACCGGCGCCACCGGCTCGATGGATTTCGACGACAAGGGCGACGTCGCCGGCGTCATCGGCCACTTCGTGGTCGACGGCACGGGCTACAAGGAAGTCGGGCTGGTTACGCCCTGATCGTTCGCGAGTAGTTGGTAAAAGGGCCCGGGAGCGATCCGGGCCCTTTCTGTTTGAGCCATGAAGCTCAAGACAGGTCGTGCAGGTTCTTGTCCATGGGCGGTTCGACCTTGAAGCTTGAAAATTCGACTTCGAGGCCGGCACGTTCGGGCGTGCAGCACATCGGGCCGACGAAATAGGACGGTGCCTGCGGGAATGGACAGAGTCGCAGCAACGGCCAGACTATGCCGTCCGCCGAAACCTGCAGCTTCAGGGTGCCCTTGGTCATTGTCGCGCGCAGCATGAAGTCGCCAGGATCGCCCGAGTAGACCCCTGTCGCCCAATCGGACTTGCCGAGGGTCAGCACGCTGCTCAACGCGGCTTGTCCGTCCGAATACTCGATGCCGGCCTTGATCCATGTCTGCTCGTCCAACAGCACCATGATGCCGGCCTGATCGTACAGTTCGCGGAAGCTGCCGCGGACCCTGACCGTCGCCGTGAAGTCGCCGGCCGTTCCATACCCGAAGACATGCCCGGAGTGCCGCGTGAAGCCGTAATGCGTCTCCCGCCAGAAATCCGTCTTGGCGTCGGTCGTCACATTGAGAACGCCGCCAGCCAAGCGCCAGCGGGCAGGTTCGTTGAGCCACGTGCAATTCTCAAGCAACTGCGCCTCCCGACCGGATTGCCTTGCCAAAGGCGAGACTCCGACAGTCGCTCGTCGGGCGCAAGTCAGATCAGCTGCAGCAGCCCACGAGCCGACGGGAGTGGATAGCGCGGGATGCGATTACGCGGCGGGAGCCGTGATCCTGAGGACCGACAGCAACTCCTGGCCATCATTGCCGCCGTCGCCCTTGAGGTCGATGCGGATGATGGCATCGAGCGCGGCGGCATAGGCGGCGAGCTTGCGCTGCAGCGTGGCTTCGGTCGGCAAGGCTTCGTCCTTGATGGTCCGGCACATGACTTCGCCGATGGTGGTGAGCAGGCCGTAATCGAACGACCCGCCGACGCTCTGCAGGTCGCGCGCCAGCTCGTGGAGCCTGCCGCGCCAGGCTTCATCATTGTGTCGCGGCGCCGACATCAGCACGAACATGTCGCGCAGCGTCATATTGACGTGGCGGCGGAATGACGTGCTGAGCTCCAGCATCGCGATGCTGGCGGCCGCTTCCATCCGGCGCAAGCGATCCTGGGAAACGACGCGGACCTTGGCGCGCAGCTTCCGGCTCATGATTGCGGATCCTTGCGGCGTTCGACGCCGTCATAGCCGCTCATCCCCACCAGGATGCGCCGATCGGGACCGACGAAGACCTCGCCCTCGACGAACGGCCGCTCATCCATGATCACGCGCACCAGCCCCTCATAGAGGCGCCGGAAGGTGAGCGGCTTGACCAGCACCCAATTGGCGCCGCCATCGCGAGCCTTGGCCACATAATCCCGATCGACATGGGCCGAGGCCACCAGGATCGCGATATCGCTCGCGATGCCGGCGCCGCCGCGGCGGATGTCGCCGAGCAGCTCCAGCCCATCCATGCCGGTGAGGTCGAGATCGATCACCACAATGTCGGGCTGAACGGTCGCGATCTCGGCGCGCGCGGAGCGCGGACTGGCGCAGGTGGCGACGCTGCCGACGCGCATGATGGAGAACAACCGCTCCATGTACGTGCGCACGAACTCGTTATCGTTGATGACGAGGAGGGAAATGCCGCCGAGGTCGAGCGCCGGCACCTCGCGGCCGAACGTGCGGCGCGCAATCGGCGACTGGCCGACCGGCCGCCCGACGATCGAAGCGCGCGCTTCCGCGCTTTGTGCCTTCACTCGGTTGCCAGCCATGCCGGTCCGTCTCGCCGTTTGACCATGGGATCGAACACGAGCGATTCTTGCGTCCGACGGGTTAAAGCGGCTTTAAGACGGCGCGCCTAACGGTCGGGGCAACTGGCCGGCATTTGTCGCAAATTGGTCTGACGGACGACACGGATCTAGCGCCCCTGGCCCGTCGCCGGCTCCATCCTGAGTGTCGCCAGCAGCTCTTCGCCTTCGCGGCCTCCGTCACCCTTCAGATCGAACTGGAGAATCGCTCTAAGAGCGGCAGCATGCGCCACGATACGGCGCTGCAAGGATCGATCGCCCGGCAAGGCATCATTCTGGATCAGGCTGCATAGAGAGTCGCCGACCGTGGTTACCAGTCCGTAGTTGAACGTCCCGCCCAGGCCCTTCAAATTGTGTGAGAGCCGATATAGCCGTCCGCGCCATGCGGCATCCTCGTACTGAGGATGGGCGGTCAAGCCGTCGATCGCTTCTATCGTTCTCCTGAAATTGTCCTGGAACATGCCAAGAAGGTCCGAAGTCACCTTGACGGCATCCGCCTCCATTCTGCGGAATTCGGCAGGCTTGATCTCTCGAAGTTGATTCTTCAGCCGCTGCAACATGTCGTACGTCCGCCCGTCACTTCGCCGCGTCAGGTCGTTTGCGGCGATCGCTGTCCGGATCGGCGAGCGGAACGGCCTTTGTGCGTCGGCACGGCCCCACATAGCTTGAGCTGTCGATGAACGGCCGGTCATCCAGGATGGCCCGGGCAACGCCGTCATAGAGGGTTCGGAACGACAGAGGCTTCGCCACGATCCAGTTGGCGCCTTCGCTGCGCGCCTGCTCCACATGCTCGATGTCGACGTGAGCGGAGGCGACCAGGATGCATACGTCCTTCGCGATTCCGACCTGCCCATGGCGGATGTCATGGACGACCTCGATGCCGTTTCTCCCCGGCATGTCGATATCAACGATGACAAGATCGGCTTTCGACTGCCGGATCGCTGCGTCGGCCTCCAATGCATCCGAGCAGGTGGCGACATGCGCGACCCGCATGACGCCCAGCAGCCGCCGCATCAGGATCGTCGCAAATTCGTTGTCGTCGATGACGATGACGCGCAGCTCGCTGAGGTCGAGCAGCGGCATGTCGTACGCATAGACCTTGCGCTTCACGGGAAGCGTGAAGCGCGCCAAGTCTCTGCCCGACTGCGGAACTGTACTGGACATGCGCGCCACCCCTGCTTTGCGCGGGCCCTGGCGACCGTTTCCCCCGGATCGCCAGAACGGTGCGAATTCTGGGCCGAACGCGTTAAATCCAGATTAATATTACAGACCGGTTTGTATGCTTGCTAAGTAATTGAATTCAAAGAGGTCAGTTCTACGATGAAAATGCGGGCGATATTGTTCGATGTATACGGGACCTTGCTCGATGTGCATTCGGCGATCACGCGAATTGGCAACGAGCTGGGCGAGGACGCTGCGGCAGTATCCGGGCAGTGGCGGCAGAAGCAGCTCGAATACAGTTGGGTCTATTCCCTGCGCGGCGAATATCACAGCTTCCGCGCGCTGACGGAGGCTGCACTTGATTTTGCGCTCGCCGCCCGTGGCGGTCAGTCGGCTACATTGCGTCACCGCTTGCTCCAGGCCTATGAACAGCTCGACCCGTTCCCCGAGGTCGCGGATGCGCTCGAGGCGCTGAAGCGACAGGGACTGCGCTTGGCCGCGCTGTCCAACGGCGATCCGGACATGCTGGAAACTGGCCTGCAGGCAGCGCGCATCCGCGCCTCGCTCGACGCAGTCCTGTCCGTCGCGCCGCTCCGGATCTACAAGCCGGACCGCCGGGTCTACGAACTGGGTCGCGCGTGGGGGGATGCGCCGGCGGCGGAGATCGCGTTCGTCTCATCGAACGCATGGGATGCCGGCGGCGCGGCGGCCTTCGGCTTCCGTACGTTCTGGGTCAACCGCACGAGCCGGCCGCCGGAATATGATATCCCGCTCCGCGCAGCGATCGTCAGCAGCTTGCGCGAGCTAACGGCGTATGTGGACCAATGACGGATGGTGTGCGTGGGGCGTGAATGCTAGCGTTCGATCTCCGGAAGGGGAGTCCCCGATGCGACAACCAGGTCTTTTCCTTACCGCCGCATTGACCGCCTGGGCAGCGACGGCGCCAACGATGGCTGCCGGCGACGGCGCGATCGACCGGCCGGTCGATCTAGCGCTGGTGCTGCTGACGGATGTCTCGAACAGCATGGACGACCGCGATTACCAGATGGTGAAGGAAGGCTACAAATCGGCCTTCGCCGACCCGCAGGTCATCAGGGCCATCCTCGACAATTCCAAGGGCGTTGCAATCGCCTATGTCGAATTCTCGGGCAAGGACGAGTTCATCGTGGTGAAGGGCTGGGACGTGCTGACCGACGCGACGTCGGCCCGGTCATTCGGGGATGCGGTCGCTGCCGCCCCGCGCTCCAGCAACGGCAACACCGCACTCGCGGTGAGCATCAGGAAGGCCGTGGAGATGCTGAAGACGGATGGCATCGGCGCTGGTCGCCGCGTGATCGATGTAGCCAGCGATCACCCGAACGACGACGGGCGATCGGCGCCTGTTCGCGATGCTGCGGTCGCGGCCGGCATTACCATCAATGCCCTGCCCATTGTCGACGGCCACCCGATGGTCATGTACGATGGACACCTCACCTATGCCACCCAGCAATGGGGCTTCGAAGATCCTGTTGAATTCTACCGGAACCACGTGATCGGCGGACCGGGGAGCTTTCTGGTCGAAGTGCACGATTACGCTGCTTTCGGCGAGGCGCTCAAGCGCAAGCTGCTGCGCGAGCTGATTTCATCGCCCGGCCCGGACAGCGTTTCAGGAACGCTCGCGGCGACGGAATAGCCGGATCACGGCATTGCCGTGCGCGGCATCCCGTCAGGGATGGATTTCCGCAAGCCGTGTTATATTCTCCGACCAACAGCGCCGTGCTTTGGCGGCGTCATTGTCCATCAGCATTTCAACGTCAGGCAGGCGAGAGGCAGATCATGGAATATCGGCTATTGGGACGGTCGGGATTGAAGATTTCGGCGCTCACTTTGGGCACCATGACCTTCGGCGGAGAAGGGTTTTTCGCCAAGGCCGGTTCGTCCGACGTGAAGGAGGCGCGCCGCGTCATCGACATCAGCCGCGACGCCGGCATCAATCTGCTCGACACCGCCAACGTCTATTCCACCGGCCAGTCGGAAGAGATCATCGGCGAGGCGCTGGAAGGCGGCCGCCAGGACCTGATGATCGCAACCAAGGTCCGCTTCCCCATGGGCAAGGGGCCGAACCAGGCCGGCCTCTCGCGCTATCACATCATCCATGAATGCGAGGCCAGCCTGCGCCGCCTGAAGCGCGACTACATCGATCTCTACCAGGTCCATGAGTGGGACGGCCTGACGCCGCTCGAGGAGACCATGGAGGCGCTGGATACGCTGCTCAAGGCGGGCAAGGTTCGCTACATCGGTTGCTCCAACTATTCCGGCTGGCACATCATGAAAGCGCTTGGCGTGGCCGATCGCGACGGTCGTTCCCGCTTCGTCAGCCAGCAGATCTATTATTCGCTCCAGGGCCGCGAGGCGGAATACGAGCTGCTGCCGATCACCCTCGACCAGGGCCTCGGCGTGCTGGTGTGGAGCCCGCTCGCCGGTGGCCTGCTGTCAGGCAAATATCGCCGCGGCAAGCCGATGCCGGAAGGCCGTCATCTCAAGAACTGGGGCGAGCCGCCGATCTATGACGAGAAAAAGCTCTACGACACGATCGAGGTTCTGGTCGGTATCGCGGAGGCGCGCAACGTGCCCGCCGCGCAGGTCGCCCTCGCCTGGTCGCTCGGCCGTCCCGGCATCACTTCGCTGGTGATCGGCGCGCGCAACGAGCAGCAGCTCAAGCAGAACCTTCCATCGGTCGAACTGAAGCTGACGCAAGAAGAGTGCGACAAGCTCAACGAGGTCAGCGCGCCCACCCTCCTCTACCCCTATTGGCACCAGGCCAGCACCGCCCGCGACCGCCTCGGGTCCGCGGATCTTGCGCTGCTGGCGCCGTTCGTGAAGGGCGAGGCGCGGTTTTAGACCGCGAAGCCGCTGCCCTCTTTCGTCATGGCAAGGCTTGGCCTTGCCATCCACGAGTTTCGTTGGGCGATATCCGATTGTTGCAGGCAAACTCGTGGATCCCAAGGCCAAGCCTTGGGATGACGGAGCGGAGAAAGTGAGCGGGGTTTATCTTGCAAACGTCTCCAGCAACAGCGCGATGAACCGCTTTGCATCCGCATCGAACGCAACGTCGCATTGTGGCTCCTGGCCGCCGCGGAAATGCGTGTCGATGACGGTGCGGCCGACGGTCAGCGCGCCGCTGGTCTCCACCGCCACATGCAGCCGGCGCGTCGTGATGATGGCAGGATCGACCAGGTAGCCGACGCACACCGCGTCATGCACCGGCGTCGTGCCGGCGACCGCCATGCGCTGGATCTCGTCATGCACATGGATGCGGTGGCCGATAAAATTCGCCGCGGCCTCGCCTGCGGGCGTGCCGAGCGCGCGCAGCGTCTCGCAATCATCATAGGACACCAGCGCGCGATGGGTAGCGTCGAGCGGCACCAGGGTCATCTTGCGGAACTTGGCGGCGAATACGATCGAGGCTGCTTCCGGATCGCCCCAGATGTTGAACTCGGCCGAGGGCGTTACGTTGCCGATCTCGTGGCCGCCTCCCATGATCACGATCTCCGGCACCCGATCGACCAGCTTGGGATAAAGCGTGAGGGCCGTCGCGATATTGGTCAGCGGCGCCACCGGCACCAGCGTGATCTCGTCGGTCGTATTGCGATAGGTCTCGATCAGGAATTCGACGGCGCCGACCTCCGACTTGCTGCGCGCGCTCGGCGGGACGGACAAGGTCCGCCCATGGATCTTGCCGGCAAGGTCGCTGGTCGCGCGCGGGATCGGGAAATCGGGCCTGACCAGCGGCCGCGCCAGCCCCTCATGGACCGGGATGTCCTTGCGCCCGACATGATCCAGCGCGCGCAACGTGTTGTCTGTGCAGTATTGCACCTCGACATTGCCGTTGACCGTCGTGCAGCCGACCAGATCGAGCGCCGGATGCAGCGCGGCCAACATGATCGCCACGGCATCGTCGGTGCCGGTATCGACGTCGAGAACCAGTTTGCGCCTTGCCATGAAGCGAGCTTAGCGGCTTTCCGGTTTATCGTCGATCATCCTCGGCGGCCGCTCCGGCACCAGGCCCTTCGCGAAACGCTGCAGCACAACCTGCAACAGAATCCCGATCAGCAGCACGCGGATATAGCTGGTGCGGGTGATCCATTCGCCGGGCAAGCGGTTGGTGAGCAGCTCGGTCGCCGACCAGATCACCCAGATCAGCGCCGCGCCCAGGATCGCGCCGCGATTGTTGCCGCTGCCGCCGATGATCAGCATCACCCAGACCAGGAAGGTCGCCATCATCGGCTCGGTCGCGCTGGTGCCGAGGAACTTGAAATAGTGCGCCGACAAGGCGCCGCCCAGGCCCATCACCATGGCGCCGAGTACGAAGGCCTCGACGCGGAACTGCGCGACGTCCTTGCCGATCGCCGCCGCCGCGACGTCGCTGTCGCGGATGGCGCGCAGCGCCCGCCCCCAGGGCGAGCCCCAGGCCCGCTCCACCGCCCAATAGATGACGAGCACCAGCGCCATCACCAGCCCCATGAAGGCGAGGTTGTTCCACGGGCTCGGCAGGGTCTCGAACGGCCGTGATATGTTGGGGATGCCGCGCGTGCCTGCCGTCAGCCATTCCTCGTTCTTGATGAGGAGGCGGATCACCTCCGCGATACCGATGGTCGCCATCGCGAGATAGTCGCCTTGCAACCGCACGCAGATGCGCCCGATCGCCCACGCAACGGCGCCGCTGATCAGCATCGCGACCGGCCAGGCGACGATGATCGGCAGGCCGAACCCGCCCAGATAGTTCGGGCTCTCCGGCGTGGTCAGGATCGCGGCCGTGTAGGCGCCGATGGCGTAGAAGCCGGCGATGCCCGCGTTGAACAGACCCGCAAAGCCCCATTGCAGATTGAGGCCGAGGCAGAGCACGGCATAGATCCCGCTCATGATGCCGAGCGAGATCAGGTAGTTGATGAAGCCGGCTGTCGATAGATCCATCAGAACACCCGCCCCCGGAACAGGCCGGTTGGCCGCCAGATCAGCATGATCACCATGGCGGAAAATGCGACGGCGGGCTTGTAGCCCGGCGCGATGAAAGGCTCGGCCGAGAACCACGGATAGGTCGCCAGCTCCTGGCACAGGCCGATGGCGAGCCCGCCCGCGACCGCGCCGTAAGGCCGCCCGATCCCGCCCAGGACCGCCGCCGCGAACAAGGGCAGCAGCAAATCCCAGCCCATGCTGGGATGCACCTTGGTCTGGATCCCGATGAAGACACCGCCGGCTGCTGCCAGCCCAGCGCCGATGATCCAGGTCCAGCGGATCACCTGCTCCACATTGATGCCGGAAACGCGGGCGAGATCGGGATCGTCGCTGACCGCGCGCATCGCCTTGCCGAGCCGCGTGCGGCTGAGGAAGAGATGCAGCGCGACCACTAAAGCAGCCGTCACCAGCACGATCGTCACCTGGCGCGGCGCGATCTTCAGCAGGCCGAACTCCATGGGGAAGCGGATGCCGATGTCGTACGTCTGTACGTCCACGCCGAAGATGAGCTGGATGGTCGAGCGCAGCATCAGCATGACACCGAAGGACGCGATCACCGTCACGATGCCGGCCGACCTGCGGAACGGCTTGTAGAACGCGCGATCCAGCGCCAGCGCCGCGCCAGCCGTGCCGATGACGGCCACCGGCAGCGCTGCATAGGGACTCCACCCGAAGTTCGCCGTGAAGATGATGGCGAGATAGGCGCCGAGGGTCATCATGTCGCCATGCGCGAAATGCGCAAAGCGCAGGATGCCGAACAGCAGCGAAATCCCGATCGCACCAAGCGCATAGATGCAGCCCACCACCAGGCCGGGCAGCAGATAGAGATTGATGAAATCGCTGAGGGCGGTCACTTCATCGCCCCCTCAAATTCCATACCCTTCCCCCCTTGCGGGGGAAGGATGCGGAGGCTTAGCGAGACGCAGTCGAGCTTAGCCGGAGCTGGATGGGGGGTAGCGCGCCGAAAGGCGCGCATCGCCGGAGGCGATATTTGGCGAAGGCCCGGCGCTGCATCACCCCCCTTCCCAACCTTCCCCCGCAAGGGGGGAAGGGGCACAGTGGAGGGGGCGAAGGTATAGAGAGTCGTTCCCATGCGCGCTCAGCCCCCGAGGAAGGATTCAGCCACTTCACGATTCGCCAGCAGGTTCGCCGCGCTGTCGGTGAAGCGGTTGCGGCCGGTCGCGAGCACGTAGCCGGTATGGCCGATGGCGAGCGCCTGCTTGGCGTTCTGCTCCACCAGCAGCACGCCGACGCCGCTGCGGTTGATCGCGACGACGCGGTCGAAGATCTGGTCCATGTAAAGCGGCGACAGGCCGGCCGTCGGCTCGTCCAGCATCAGCAGCTTGGGTTCCAGCATCAAGGCGCGGCCCATCGCCACCATCTGCCGCTGGCCACCCGACAATTCGCCTGCCGCCTGCTTCAGCTTCTCGCGCAAAGGCGGGAACAGCTCCAGCACCGCCTCGATCCGCCGAGCGATGTCGCCGGGCTTCAAGAACGCGCCCATTTCCAGATTCTCGCGCACGCTCAAGGAGCGGAACACGTTGCGTTCTTGCGGCACGTAGGCGATGCCGCGGGCGACCAATTTGTCAGCATCCAAGCGCGTCACGTCGTCATCGTCGAACAGCACGCGGCCGCTGCGAATCTGCGCCAGGCCGAAGATCGCTTTCATCGCCGTCGATTTGCCTGCGCCGTTCGGACCGACGATCACGGAAATGCTGCCCGGCTCCACCGCCAGGTTGACGCCGTTCAGGATGTCGACTGCGCCGTAGCCGGCAACGAGGGTGTCGATCTGCAGCAAGCTCACGGATGAGACTCCCGGGCAGGTGCGGCCTTGTGATGCCGCGCACCGAGATAGGCTTCGATCACCGCGTCGTTGCGGCGGATCTCGGCCATCGTGCCCTGCGTAAGGACCCGGCCCTCCGCCATCACGATCACCGGATCGCACAGCCGCGCGATCAGGTCCATGTCGTGCTCGATCACGAAGAACGTATAGCCATGCGCGCGATTGAGCCGCTCGATCTCCCCCGCCAGCTCGCCCAGCAGGGTGCGGTTGACCCCGGCGCCCAGCTCGTCCAGCAGCACCACCTTGGGCCGGATCATCATGGTGCGACCCAGCTCCAGCAGCTTCTTCTGCCCGCCCGACAAGTTGCCGGCATATTCGCGCTCGAGATGAGTCAGCCGCAGTTGCGCCAGCACCTCCCGCGCGCGCTGGCGCAAGCCTCGTTCTTCCTCCACCACCTTGCCCCAGGCGAACCAGGCGCGGAACAGGCTCTCGCCCGATTGCTTCGGCGGGACGGCCATCAGGTTCTCGATCACCGTCATGCGCGAGAATTCCTGCGCGATCTGGAAGGTACGTGCGAGGCCGCGATGGAACAGCAGATGTGCCGGCCAGCCCGTGACATCCTCGCCATCCAGCCGGACGTGACCGGAATTCGGCGTCAACAGCCCCGCGATCATGTTGAACAAGGTCGACTTGCCAGCGCCGTTCGGCCCGATCAGCCCGGTGATCGAGCCGCGCGCGACGCCAAGCGAGCAATCATCCACCGCATGGATGCCGCCGAAACTCTTGCTGAGATGCTCGACCTGGATCATGCCGCGCGCGCCCCGCGGCGCGCCCCCCACTGGCACATTAAATTATACCCGCGCCTCCGGCAGATAGTTGGAGAATTCGCGCTCCACCGCCTTCGGATCGCCGCTGAGCCCATAGAAGACGCCGGCGGCCATGTCGCCGGGATAGATCTCGTCCGCGTGGCGGCGCAGGCCGTCGACGATTGCCCCGGCGACATATCCCGGCTGGATCTTCGGCACGTTCACGCCCGCCGTCATGTCGGTATCCACCGCGCCGGGCAGCACGCCCATGACGTGCGTGCCCTGCGCCTTCAGTTCCGCCCGCAGTGCCTGGGTCAGGCTGAACAGCGCCGCCTTGGATGCGCACAGCGAGCCCATCAAAGGCAGGTTCACGTGCGACAGGATCGAGAGCATGTTGACGATGGCCCCGCCGCCATTGGCCTTCAGGATCGGCTGGAACGCGCGGCACATCGCCAGCGTGCCGAAATAGTTCACCTCCATCTCGCGGCGCGCATTGTCGGTGCTGTCGATCGCCATCAGCGGCGTGTTGAAATTGACGCCGGCATTGTTGACCAGCAGGGTCACGTCCTTCGCCATGCGGGCCGCCGCCGCGATCTGCTCCTTGTTCGTGACGTCGAGCTCGATCGCCTGGAGCTTGTCCGGCGCTTCCGCGACCAAACTCTTGATGCCGTCGAGCTTGCGCGCGCCGATATAGATCTTTTTGGCTCCGGCCTTCAACAGCGCGCGTACCGTCTCCGGCCCGATGCCGCGGTTGCAGCCGCTCACCAGCGCCACCGAACCACCGATCAAATCCGCGCCCGCCACGTCAGCGGCACGGCGAATGCGCGCCTTGGACGGCGTCTGTATCAGGTCCTGGTCATAGGCCAGCACGGCCATCTGGAAGCCTTGCCGCCGGCGATCCGCCGCCATGGTCTCGCCCAGCGTGAACAGGCCGCAGCTCTTGCCGGCGGCATGGGCCGCCCGCAACACCGATTGCATCGCCGCCTCGTGCTTGGGCCCGAAGTCCGGAAACGTACCCATCGACAGCGACAGATCGAACGGCCCGATGAACAGCATGTCGATGCCGGGAACCGCGGCGATCGCGGCGGCATTCTCGACGCCTAGCGTCGTCTCGATCATGGCCGCGACAAAGATCGCGTCGTTGGTCTTGGGCACCACCGCCTTGGCGTCGATCACCGAGCGGATGCCGCCGGAGGAGCGGCGCCCTTGCGGCGGATACTTGGCGGCGGCGACGATCCGCGCGGCCTGCTCCGCGCTTTCCACCACCGGCACGATGACGCCCAGCGCGCCGCTATCCAGCGCGTAGCCGATCCCGAAATAGGAATCGTCCTGCGTCCGCACCAGCGGCGTCGCCTTGTCCCGGATCATGCCGATCGCAGATTCCAGCGCAGGCCGGGTCCAGAGCCCGTGCTGCAGGTCAAACACGATCGCGTCGGCGCCGTGCTCCACCATCAGCTCGGCGATAACGGGAGCGCCGAGCGTCGTCCACATCGCGCCGACGCAGCCGCCGGCGTGCAGCTTGGTAAGGACGGGGTTTTCCATGATCGTCAGGCCTTGCCGGCGCTTTCGGCCCAGCGCTTCATCAGCGTGTTGGAGGGTTGCCTTTCGTCCAGCAGCTTCTTGCCCTGTTCGGCGCCCGCCACCGGCAGGCTGTTCTTGTCGATGAGGCCGATCTGCGCCAGCACCGAGGCCTGATCCCAGTAGATGTGCTCGTGATAGAGCTTGTTGCCGCGGAAACAGACGATGGCGACCAAAGGCACTTCGACATATTTGCCGGTCGGCGCGACGCCCGGCAGCATCCAGTCGACCTCGCGATCGTGGGTGAAGCAGAACAGCATCTCGTCCACGACGCGGTCGGCGCCGACGGTGCGCGAGACCGGAATCAGCTTGGTATCAGCCGGATTGCCGTTGACGAAATGGTGCTGATAGAAGCGCGCCAGCTCCTGCGCGCCCACGCCACCGGTCATGGTGGGGACGTGATTGACGTAGGGCTCGGCGACCATGGTCTTCATGGTGGCCGCCACGTCGCGGGTGCCGAATTCGTATTCGCAATGCTTGTCCCACAAGGCGGACAGATCGTATTTCGGGCCCATCACCCGGCGGAACAAAGCGATCGAGCGCGAATGCGCGAGGTTCGCCGACGGCTTGTGGAAATGATCGCCCATGGTGCGGGCGAAGGCGTGGTCCTGGCCTGGATAGACATAGATCTCGACATCCGGCCGGCTGGCGAAGGCGGCCTTGATCTGATCCTGTGCCTCCTTCGGACAGTATTTGTCCTCGCCCGCCATATGCAGCACCAGCGGACAGCGGATCTTGTCCTTCTCGTTGAGATGGCCTTCGATCCCGACGCCATAATAGCCGACCGCGCAATCGACGCCGGCGCGGGCCGCCGCCAAGTAGGCGAGCTTGCCGCCCAGGCAATGGCCGAGGGCACCGACCTTGCCGGTGCATTCCGGGCGGCCGCGCAAGGTCTGCACGCAGGCTGCGATGTCCTTGATGCCGGCATCGACGTCGAACTTCTGGAAGAACTCGAACGCCTTCTGCCACTCTTCCGGCGAATAACCCATGTCGACATTGGGCTGCATGCGCCAGAACAGGTCCGGCGCCAGCACGACATAGCCTTCCTCGGCATAGAGATCGGCGACCTCGCGGACATAGGCGTTGACGCCGAAGATCTCCTGGCACAGCACGATGCCCGGACCCCGGCCGCTGGCCGGCACCGTCATATAGGCCTTGAACCGGCCGCCATCGGCTGCCGTGATGTCGATATAGCTTCCCATGGATATGCTCCCCAGACCCGCCCTTAAGGGCTTTTCCGGAGCACCCTAGCCGCAAGGAAGGGGCCAAGTAAACGGGGATGGGAGGCCCCTGTTGTGTCACATCTTCAGCCGCTCGCCCTTCGGATCGTAGAACGGTTTCAAACTTGCCCGCGCCGGCACCTTCTTGTCGGCGACCTCGATCTCGAACCGGGAGCCATCGATCAGCGCCTGATCGATGCCTTCGGGATGCCGGACATAGCCCATGCCGATCGCGCAATTTTCCGTGAAGCTGTAGCCGGCCGAGGTGATGTACCCGGCATTCTTGCCGTCCAGATAGATCGGCTCGTTGTGGTAGAGCAGCGGCTGCGGGTCCTGGAGCGCGAACTGGACCAGGCGCCTGGTCAACTTTTTCCCCTTCTGCTCCGCCACCGCCTCGCGCCCGATGAAGGGCACTGCCTTGTCCATCGCGCACAGGAAGGCAAGGCCCGATTCATGCGGCGTGTCGTCCGGGCTGATATCGTGGCCCCAATGGCGATAGGCCTTCTCCAGGCGCAGGAAATTCATGGCGTGCATGCCGGCCGGCTTCAGGCCGAATTCCTTGCCGGCATCCAGCAACAGATCGAGCACGCCCGGCGCGTAGTCGGCCGGCAGATAGAGTTCCCATCCCAGTTCGCCGACATAGGAGATGCGCAGCGCCAGTATCTTGGTCCAGCCGAACTCGATCTCCTTGGCGGTGCCGAACGGATAGGCGTCGTTGGACAGATCGGCGCTGGTCAACTTTGACAAGAGCCTCCGGCTGTTCGGCCCCATGACGCCCAGCACGGAATAGACGTTGCTCAAATCCTCCATCTTCACGTCGGCGGCGCGCGCGAAGTGCGTCTTCATGTAGTGCCAGTCGCGTGTTGCGGTCGCGACGGCGGTCACCACCAGGAACCGGTCCTCCGCCAGCTTGGTGACGGTGAGATCCGCCTCGATCCTGCCCTTCTTGTTCAGCCATTGCGTATAGGTCGCGCGGCCGAGGCGCGAGACGTCGGCGCAGGAAATGCGCTGCAGCTCGCGCTCCGCATCCTTGCCGGTGACCAGGAACTTGGCGAAGGAGCTTTGATCGAAGAAGCCGACATTGTTCCGCACGTTTCGGCATTCCTCGCCGCAATACTCGAACCAGTTCTGCCGGCGGTAGGAATATTCATAGACCGGCTTCACGCCCTTCGGCGCGTACCAGTTCGGCCGCTCGAACCCCGCCACCTCACCGAAGCATGCGCCGAGCGCCCTCTCCTGCTCGTAGAACGCCGATTTGCGGATGCCACGCGAGGTCTCGAACTGGCGGAACGGCCAGTGCATCGCATAGAGCAGGCCGAGCGCCTCGGACACGCGCGGCACCAGGAAGGACTTGGCGCTGTGGTGCGGAGAGAAGCGGCGGATGTCGACATCCCACAGATCGAACGGCGGCTCGCCTTCCGCGATCCAGTGTGCCAGCGCCCAGCCGACACCGCCGCCTGACTGGATGCCGATGGAGTTGAAGCCGGCCGCCACGAAGAAATTCTTGAGCGTGGGCGCCTCGCCCAGCACATAGCGCTGATCGGCGGTGAAGCTCTCCGGCCCGTTGAAGAACTTGCGGATGCCGACCTTCTGCAACGACGGCACGCGATGCATGGCGCCTTCCAGGATCGGCGCGAAATGGTCGAAATCCTCCGGCAGCTCGTCGAACGCGAAGTCCTCCGGAATGCCGTCGACGCTCCACGGCTTGGCCTTTGGCTCGAACGCGCCCAGCAGCAGCTTGCCGGCATCCTCCTTGTAGTAGGCGCAGGCATCCATGTCGCGCAGGACAGGCAGGTTGGAAGTCATCCCTTCCATCGGCTCGGTCACGACATAGAAATGCTCGCAGGCCTGCAGCGGTATATGGACGCCGACCTGCTTTCCGATCTCGGCAGCCCACATGCCGCCGCAATTCACGACGTATTCGCAGGCGATCGTGCCCTGGTCGGTCTCGACACCGGTCACGCGGCCGTCCTTGGTCAGCACGCGGGTGACCTTGGTGTCTTCGTGGATCTTCACCCCGCCTTTGCGTGCCCCGCGCGCCAGCGCCATGGTCACGTCGGCGGGATTGCACTTGCCGTCCTTCGGGTAGTAGATCGCGCCGATCACGTCATCGACGTTGAGCAGCGGCCACTTCTTCTGCACTTCCTTGGGCGTGATGGCTTCGGCGATGACGTCGAAGCCGCGCAGCATGGCCGCGCCGCGCAGGAATTCCTCCCACCGCTCCTTGTTGGTGGCGATGGAGAGACTGCCCGGCTGCACGAAGCCCGTCGCCTGCCCTGTCTCCTTCTCCAGGTTTGTGTAGAGATCGACCGTGTATTTCGCCAGCCGCGTCAGGTTCGCGGTATAGAGCGAGGCGCGCACCAGGCCCGCCGCATGCCAGGTCGTGCCGCTGGTCAGCTTCTTGCGCTCGAGCAGGACAACGTCGCTCCAGCCGAGCTTGGCCAGGTGATAGGCAACAGAGCAGCCGGCGATCCCGCCGCCGATAATGACGACCCGCGCCTGCGATGGAAGTGGCATTTCTTGTCCCTCTACTCGAATACCTGGCGCTGCATCTCACCCCCACCCCGACCCTCCCCCGTCAAGGGGGAGGGGAATCTTAGTTATGAGAGAAGGAGGCTGCGCTTCCTCCACTCACTCGGTGAGCCCCTTCCCCCCTTGCGGGGGGAAGGTTGGGAAGGGGGAGATGCAGCGCTCGTTTTCTCCTAGGCCCGCAGCCGCGCATTGTCCGGATCGAAGATCGGCTCCGGACTCACCACCGCCTTGCGCCGGTCGCCGAACACTTCAATCTCCAATCGTTCACCAACCTTGGCGAGATCGGTACGCACATAAGCGAGCGCGATGCTCTTGCCGATGGTGTGGCCGTAGCCGCCGGAAGTCACCAGCCCCACCAGCTCCTCGCCGCGATAGACCGGCGCGCAGGCGGGCGCGTCGCAATCCTTGGCGTCATCCAGCACCAGCGGCACGAAGCGCTCCTTCGGTCCCTCCGTGCGCTCCTTCACCAGCGCCTTCAGGCCGCGGAAATCCGGCTTCTGGAAGTCGACGAAGCGATCGAGGCTTGCCATCAGCGGTGTGTATTCGTGGGTCATGTCGCCCTTCCAGCCGCGATAGACCTTCTCCAGTCGCAGGCTGTCCATCGCATACATGCCGAAATCGCGGATGTCGAACTCCTTGCCCGCCTCCCACAGCGCGTCATAGATCGGCACCATCTGCTCCATGGGTACGTGCAGCTCCCAGCCCAACTCGCCGACATAATTCACGCGCATCGCCAACATGCGGGCATAGCCGATCTCGATCTGCTTCGCCGACAGCCATGGGAACGCCTTGTTGGAGAGGTCCGCCTCGGTGATCTTGCCCAGCACGTCGCGCGACTTGGGGCCGGCGATGATGATGGAGCCGTAGCGCGCCGACACATTGTCGATCCGGATCACGCCATCCTTGGGCAGGTGCTTGTCCAGCCAGTCGAGATCGTGCCATTCCGCGGCAGCTGCCGACATCAGGTAGAACTTGTCGTCGCCCAGCCGCGTGATGGTGAACTCGCTGACGATGCCGCCCTTGTCGTTCAGCATGTAGGAAAGGCTCATCCGGTTCAGCTTCGGCAACTTGCCGCAGATCATGGAATTCAACCAGTCGTTGGCGCCCTTCCCTTCGATCACTAGCTTGGTGAAGCCGCCGAGATCGAGGATGCCGACCCGTTCGCGCACCGCCTTGCATTCCTCCGCCACCGCCTCATGCCAGTTGGTGCGGCGGAAGCTGGGCTTGCGCGCGGCATCGTCGCCCAGCCTCGGGAACCAGGCCGCACGCTCCCACCCGCCGCGCGCGCAGAAGAATGCGCCCTTAGCCTTCAGCTTGTCGTAGAGCGCGGTCGTCTTGGCCGGACGCCCCGCGGGCCATTCGTTGGCCGGGAACGCGATGGCATATTCGTTCTGGTACAGCTCGACCGCCTTCTCCACCACGTAGCTCTTGGTCGCATAGTCGGTGTAGCGGCGCGGGTCGAGGGTCCAGAAATCCCATTCGGGTTCGCCGTGCGCGATCCATTCGGCAGCGGTCTTGCCAGCGCCGCCGGATTGCGAGATGCCAAACGAGAAGCAGCAGGCCTGGTAGAAGTTCGGCAGGCCATGCGCCGGACCGATATAGGGGTTGCCGTCCGGCGAATAGGGGATCGGGCCGTTGATCACGCGCTGAACGCCGACGGTGCCGAGCAGCGGCACCCGTTCGATCGCCTTCTCGATGTAGGTCTCCAGCCGGTCCAGCGCATCGGGCCAGAGCTGATATGCGAAATCATCCGGAATCCCTTCGAGCCAGTGTGGCGTCGCCTGCCATTCATACGGACCGAGCAGCAGCCCATGACGCTCCTGCCGCAGATAGTAGGAGACGTCCGGATCGCGCAGCAGCGGCAGTTTCTCCTGGCGCGCTTCCAGCTCCGGAATCATCTCGGTCACCAGATACTGGTGCGACATGGAGATGATCGGCATGTATTGCCCGACCATCGCCATGATCTCGCCCGCGCGATAGCCGGCGGCGTTGACCACGATCTCGCAGCGGATGTCGCCCTTGTCGGTCTTCACCAGCCACTCGCTGCCCTGGCGCTCCAGGGCGGTGACACGCGTGAAACGCTGGATGCGGTTGCCCAGATCCTTGGCGCCCTTGGCATAGGCCTGCACCAGCTGGCTGGGATCGATGTCGCCGTCGAACGGGTCGTAGAGCCCGCCGATGATGCCGTCCATTTCCATGAACGGATACTTGTTCCTGATCTCGTTCGGGCCGATCACCTCGAAGGCGATGCCTTGCGCGCGCGCCATCGCCGCGACGTGGCGATACTCGTCCATCCGCTCCTTGTTGTTGGCGAGGCGGATCGAGCCGGTGATGTGGTAGTTGATCGGATAGCCGACCTCGTCGCCCAGCTTCGCATAGAGCTTGGATGAGTGGCGCTGAAGCTTGATGATGTTCCAGGAGGTGGAGAAGTTGGGGACATTGCCCGCTGCATGCCAGGTCGAGCCGGAGCTGAGCTCGTTCATCTCCAGCAGCAGGCAGTCGGTCCAGCCCATCTTGGCCAGATGATAGAGCGTGCTGCACCCGACAGCCCCACCGCCGATGATGACCACGCGCGCGTGATCGGTCATGAATGTCTCCCCTGTCGTACTCTGCTCCCGTCATCCCAAGGCTTGGCCTTGGGATCCACGAGTTTGCTTCCGTTCGCTGCGTGTTGCCCATTGAAACTCGTGGATGGCAAGGCCAAGCCTTGCCATGACGGCGGTGTATATGTGCCTTCCCTGCCTAAACCTTCGGCCGCATCGCCCCGCGCGGCAGGCGCACCGGAAACTTGGCGCGGATGGCGTCATCCACCGCTTCCGGCACGTGGCGCGGATAGTTGCGGTCGAGGATCAGCTTCACCTGCTTCATCGCCTTCTGCACGATGTTGGTCGAGCCGCGCTCCACCCATTCCTTGGGCGACGTGCGGTCACCGACGATCGGATAGACATAGTCGCGCTGCATCAGCCTCAGGGTCTGGTCGGAGCCGAGATAATGGCCCGGCCCTTCCAGGCAGGTCTTCTTGATGGTCTCGAGCGACACCGTCTCATCGTTCACTTCGATGCCGCGGATGGTCCGCTGGGTCGCGCCGAGAATATCGTTGTCGATGATGATGCTTTCCAGGCAATAGCCGAGCAGGCTGGCATGCATGCCGGCGGATTCGTAGATCAGGTTCGCGCCGGCATTGCCGACCAGCGCGTGGTTGTAGGCCTTCTCATAGCCGGCCTGCGCATCGGGGATCTTGGAATCCGTCATGCCAGAGGCGGTGCCGCCGGTGAAGTCATAGAAGTGGAACATCTGCGCGCAGCCGGCGGACAGCAAAGCCTGCTCCGGGCTGCCGCCCGACATGGCGCCGGTGCGCAGATCCGACACGAACGGCCAGGTCCCGAAGATCGCCGGCGCGCCGGGCTTCAGCGCATTCACGTAGATGAGGCCGACCAGGCACTCGGCAACAGCTTGCACGATGGTGCCGGCCAGGGCAGCCGGCGAGGTCGCACCGGCCTGCGCTGCCGACAGCAGCAGCACAGGCATGCCGCCCTCCACCGCCAGTTCCAGGCAGCGGCAGGCATCCTGCGCGAACTTGAGGGGCGGCACGACAAAGCAGTTGGACTGGCTGACGAAAGGTCGCGCGCGCCACTTTTCCTCGCCGCCGGCGATCAGGTGCAGCATCTCCAGCGAGGCCTGCAGATGCCTCGGGTCGACCCAGCTCGCGCCCACATGCTTGGCTGTCCCCATCACGCTGGCATAGCAGGTGTTGAAATCCATCTCGAACGGATCGGGCAGGTCGCGGCACACCACGGCGCGCTGGAAGAAATGGATGTGCTCCATCTCATCGACGATGCGCGCGATGTCGTAGAGGTCCTTGGTCGTGCTCTCGCGATATTCGCCGGTGATCGGGTCGACGATATGGACTGCGGCGCCGGCGGTGCCGAAATAGACCTTCTTGCCCCACGGCTCCATGTCGAATTTCGGATCCTGGCCGTGCAGCGGGAACTTGCGCGCCGCCATCGCGATGGTGTCCTCGACCAGCGCGCGCGGGAAGGTCAGGCGCCCGTTCGAGCCGAGGATCGCGCCGACCCGGGTCATCGCCTCGATGCCAGTCGGGATCGCGTCGGCGAAGCCGACCTGCTCCAGCACGTCGAGCGCCGCCTGGTGGATGCGCTTCAGGTCCGCTTCGGACATCGGCTTGAAGTTGCCGCCATTCATGCCCGGCCAGACCGGCCGTTCATTCATGGCGAGGGGCGCGGCCCGCAACGCCCGGCGCGCCTCCCGCCCCCCGCGGCGGCCAGATTCGGCTTGAACGACGCTCATTTGATGGCCCTCACCCAGAATTCAGATAAGAACTGATTCTCCCTTGAAATCAATAGGTCAACAAGCGAGACTATTTCACGCTTTCATGAGTGGGATTCATGAGTCATGGCTGGCCGAGACCTTCCCCCACTGTCCGCCCTGCGCGCTTTCGAGGCCGCCGCCCGGCATATGAGTTTCCGGGTCGCCGCCGAGGAACTGGGCCTCACGCAATCCGCCATCTCGCACCAAGTAGCAGCGCTCGAGCAGCATTTCGGCGCGAGGCTGTTCGACCGGGCCGGCCGCCGCATCGCCTTGAGCGAGCCGGGCCGCCTGCTCTTCCCCCTAGTGCGCGATGGCTTCGACCGGCTGACCCAGGGCGCCGATCTGCTGCGCCGCGCCCGCATGGCCGACGACCTCAGGGTCCAGGTCTATGTCACGGTCGCGGTCCGCTGGTTGATCCCGCGGCTTCATCGCTTCCAGAGCGCCAACCCGAACGTGGTGGTGCGCATCAATACCAGCGTGCTGGATTGGGAGTTCGACCCGGACATCGCCGATCTCGGCCTCATCTGCACGCCATCGCCCGACCGGCCGGGCCTGCAGTACGAGTTGCTGTTCGAAGCCTTGCTGTTCCCGGTCTGCACGCCCGCGGTGGCGCAAGGCGGCCTTGGCCTGCGCCAGCCGGTCGATCTGGTGAACCACGCACTGCTGCAGGTCTATACCACCGCCAATGACTGGCAGCTCTGGCTCGATGCGGCAGGCGTGCCGAACCTCAAAGGCCGGGCCGCCCCGCAATTCGATTCCTACCTGCTGGCGATCGAGGCAGCCTTGGACGGCCAGGGCGTCGCCCTCGCCCCGCATTTCATGGTGGCGGAGGATCTGAAGCTTGGCCGCCTCGTCCGCCCCTTTCCGGTCGAGGTGCGCCAGCCGGCCCGCTGGTACCTGGTCTGTCCGGCCGAGCGCCGGGCCGAGCGTGTGATCGAGGCCTTCCGAGTCTGGCTGAAGAACGAAGTGGCCGGCGATCCCGCCATGTTGCGGGCAGCTTAGGGATTGCTCAACCTGCTCAATTACTTGGCAGGCCAAACCACACCGGCAACCCGGCTGTCTGCGGCGAACCCGCCCTTGCAAAAACCCTGCCGTTTCCCTAGCTTCCCGCTCGACTTCCGGTGGCCGGCGGGGTGTAGCTCAGCCTGGTAGAGTACCTGCTTTGGGAGCAGGGTGTCGCTGGTTCGAATCCAGTCACCCCGACCATCTGGAAAATTCGCTGGCGTTTCTGGGGAGCTTTGGATGCAAGTGCGGATCTATCAGCCGGCGCGCAATGCGATGCAGTCGGGCAAGGCCGGAACCAAGCAGTGGGTGCTGCAGTTCGTCTCGCCCGCGAAGCGCGAGGCCGACCCGCTGATGGGCTGGACCTCCTCCGACGACACGCGCCAGCAGGTGGTGTTGAAGTTCGACACCAAGGAAGAGGCGATCGCCTACGCCCAGCGCGAAGGCTACGCCTATGTGGTGGAAGAACCGAAGCCGCGCCGCCTGCAAACCAGACCCTACGCCGACAATTTCAGGTATGATCGCGTCGGCCGCTGGACTCATTGAGCGGTCTGCGCCCGCCGACCCCGTAGCTCAGAGGATAGAGCAACTGCCTTCTAAGCAGTAGGCCGCTGGTTCGAATCCAGCCGGGGTCGCCATGTCCGATTGTCGCCAGCGCAAGGCGATTCCGACCATAGAAGGGATTTCAAGCGCGATGCTCCGCCGCGATCGCGGCAGCACGCGCGAGCCGCAAGAATCGGGCTCGTGACGATGATCCCACTGGCGGCGTAATCGAAGTTGGAAAACTCGACCGCTTGCTTCGATATAGTCTGTCGCCGCTCCACCAAGACCTCGCTTACCTTGCTCGTTGGTGGAGCCGGAGGTCGCACGGTGCAAATCCAACGGCCGCAAGCTCGGCGGGAGCCAAGGAGCCAGCCACGCGCGCCGCTTACAATGAGTGCTGCCGCGCCAGTTCCACCAGCCGCCGACAGTCCGCCGGAAGCCGCCGCTCATTGAGGTTGGTTACGCTGAGGAGCAGTCCCTGCCGCGCCCGTGACTGCGTATACCAGGGCGAAAGCGGAGACGGCGCCAATCCGTATGGCAGCGCGCGCAAGGCGACATCCACATCAGACGCAGATTCAGGAAGCAACGTCACCACGGCAAGGCCAGCGGTTGCTTCCACCTTCATCGAGTCTGACTCCACCTCCTGCAAGCAACGGACCAGGATCTCTCGTCGGGCGGCGTAAAGCCGCTTCATGCGTCGGAGATGGCGAAGGTAGTGTCCTTCCCGCAGGAAGTCCGCGACCGCACATTGCACGGCCGCGGTCGGAGCCGGCGCCAGACAAGCGGCGATGTCGCCGAACCGTCGCGCCAGTTCTGGCGGCACCACCAGGAAACCCAGGCGCAATGCCGGACTGATGGTCTTGCTGAAACTGCCGATGTGCAGCAGCCGTCCCCCATGATCGAGGGAAGCAAGAGCCGGAGCTGCGCGTCCCTTAAGCTGCAGCTCACTCAGGTAATCGTCCTCGATGATCCAGGCGTCGTTCTTCCGCGCCCATGCCAGCAGCGCAAGCCGTCGGGGGAGCGACATCGTCATTCCGAGCGGTGCCTCCTGGCCCGGTGTCACAACGGCCAGTGCCGCTTCAGCGGCGCTTCGAAGCCCATCGGCAATATCGAGCCCTTCCTCGTCCACCGGCACGGGTGCCACGGTCATGCCGGCCAGGCCCAGCGCGGTGCGCGTGAGCGGAAAGCCCGGGTCCTCCATCCAAGCCGTCTTCCCTTCCAGCTGGAGCCCGCGGACGGCGAGACCGAGCGCGCCGGAGAATCCGCCCGCTACAATCACCTGGGACGGCGTGCACCGGATGCCGCGGGCGATGCCCAGGTACGCCGCGATCTCCTTTCGCAGGTCGGGATCACCACGCGGGTCCGGATAGCTGACCGGCGCCGCGGCGGCGCGCCGGGCCTCGCGCGTGAGCACCCGTGACCAGAGCTTGAACGGAAAGGCGTCCTGAGAGGGCACGCCCATCTGAAAGGCCAGGGGCGCGGTTCCGAAGTCGTGGAACAGTTCCGGCAGAGGCGGCGCTTCCGGCGACCATTTGGGTGTCGAAGATGGCGACGGCCGATTGGCCACGCGCGTGCCTGCCGGCCCCCGGCCAACCACGAACTGCTCGTTGATCAGACGTTCGTAGGCCGCGCGCACGGTGCCGCGCGAGACCCCAAGCTGGGCGGCCAAATCTCGCCAGGAGGGCAATCTCGCTCCCGAGGCGAACCGCCCCGTCTCGATGGCGTCTCTGATCGCCCCGTAGATCTGTGCCGCCAGGGGTGTTTTTCCAACGCGATCAAGGTGGATGGGAAGATCGGCCATGGCGCGATGGTACAACCGAACTCGCCGATCTTGGTGCTGTTTTATGAGCAGGGTGGGGCGCACCTGTTCGCCACAACCAACGTAGCGGGGCGCGCTTCAATGAGTGGTCCGCTCGTCCATCATGCGCCAGCAATCGGCGATCCGGTCATGAACGCGATTGATCACGCGCGGCGCGTCTTCTTTGCTGGCGGCGATGCGCATGGCGGGAACTTCGGCGTTCGGGAGAAGGACAACAAGCCCAGGGCCATCGTGCTGCGCCAGGCCGATGAAATTTCGATGGGTCCAGCAAATTCATCAGCGGTTCATTTGCGCATTGGCACCATTCCCACGGCATTACGCGGGAGGTGGAAGCATGGAGGCACCTTTTACCGGGGCGATCGAACATATCCGGATCATGGAAGGCCGTATCCGACAGCAAGAGGTAGCCATCGGATACCTGAAGACCGCTGGCCTAGACACATCGGCCGCCGTTCGCAGACTGAACTTGCTTCATTCGGCTCTGGAAGAAATGCGCATCCAGCTTGCGCAACTCACCCCGACCGAAGAGCAGATGGCGGCTCCGGCGTGGGCACTGCCTCTTGGCATGTTCGATACTCGAAGCGAGAAGAGTGCCAGGCGCCAGACACCAGGCTGACAAATGGCCCGTCATAACGGCGCTGAGTTCTCGCTCACTGTCACCGACCTTGCCGCCGGCAGTCTAGACTTCGGGCCCCTTAGCAAGAGGCGTGGACGAAAGGACACTCGCTATCAGCTCTGCGACCTCATGCAACTGGTATGGCTTCGCCAGGAAAGGAACCAGGTGCTGACGATCAAGTGCGGGTATCACGGAACTCACGCCAGAGGTGAGAATCACCGGAATTGCGCGATAGTGATTACGGATCCAGACAGCGAGGGAAAACCCACCCATCGTCCCAGGCAACTCCACGTCGCTGAATATGAGGTGAACTCTTCGACCTGAAGACAAGACCGAAAGCGCCTCGTCGGCAGTGCCCGCTTCAAGCACCCGATAGCCAACGCCCCTGAGATGGTCGGCTACCGCGATGCGCGTTAAAGGTTCGTCTTCGACAACTAAAATCGTCAAAGCCTGCTGTCGTTCGCTGTCGACCTGATCTGCTGGCAACCCCATAGCTGATCCCTTTCATCCCGCAATGAAACGCCGGCTAGCGGCAATAGTTCCCATCGTCGGTGGGAAAAGGCTTCGCCTCTTTCATGGTCGCTGCTACGGCGGCTACGGTGCCTTCGCTCGATGGCGGCTGTGAGAAATGCTCGACTGCTGGCGCTCCACTACCATCTCGGGATAATGTCCTGTCATGGGGGGCGTCTGGCCATACAGGCCTCAACTCACCGCCAGGGGTGCGGCCGAGCAGGTCGAGCGACTTGTCCATCGCCGGCGCAATCTTGCTGGGCGGCCGATGTGGCACAGATCCGATCTCGCCATCGCGGGCTCGCTCGCCGCGCTGTTGCCGCCATCATGGCTGCTGCCGGAACGCTCCTGGACTTCTCTCTGCCGTGGTCTGGCGCGCATGCCGTGGCTGATCGACCGCGCCGCTCTCGATCGCACGGCAGGAATCATCCAGGCCGCAACGCGTGAGCCCGACCGCCAATGCGCGGAGGTGACCGCTCGCGACCTGCTGGCTGCGGTCTATGAGTTGCGCATGCAGAACTGGCGCGCCTGGCGGCCTGGTGGATGGCATCCGAAGATCGCGCTGGATGGCGAGCATCATCTCGTGCGCGCGCTCGCGCGCGGTAGGGGTGCGATCCTGTGGGTCGCCCATTTCGCCTTCAACAGCAACATCACCAAGATCGCGCTGCACCGTCGCGGCTACCGCGTCTCGCATCTGAGCCGGCCGGAGCATGGCTTTTCGAAGACCCGGCTTGGGATCGCGTGCCTCAATCCGGTGCGCCGCGTTCCGGAGGATCGGTGCGTGGTGCAGCGCATCGTCTTCGACCGGCGAACCCCGCAAACCGCCATGCGCGCAATGGTGCGAGCGTTGCATGCGGGCGAGATCGTCTCCATCACCGCCGGCGCGTGGGAAGGAAGCAATCTGGCCGAGGGAGCGTTGCTCGGCGGACGGCTCGCACTCGCGGTCGGCGCGCCTCGCCTCGCGGCTCTGACCGGCGCGGAGCTCCTGCCGGTGTTCTCGATCCGCGATCCCGAAGTTGGTTTCCGAGCGATCATCGAGCCGCCGATCGCGCTCAGGATCGAATCGCCATCGGAGGAACAATGCGCCATCGCCGCCGCTGAATATATCCGCCGGCATGAGCCTTGGGTGTGGCGATTTCCGGATCAGTGGCGCGGCTGGAAAGAATGGCGGCAGGCATGATCGCGGCGACTCATGCCGTGCCGGCAAGAGCGATCGAAGCGGGTCTCGCTCATCTTTCCGCAGTCATCGAGGCGGAGGGCGGCGAGGTGGCGATGTCGGATGCCGCTTTGCACGGATTGTCGGCGGCGGCGGACGGATGGCGCCCCTCCCCCGTTCCGACCGGCATGGTTGGCCGGCCATGCTCGCTGCCCGCGGCACGCTGGCACCTGGAGCAATTGCTTTCAACCGCGGCCCGGGATGCAACCACGCGGGCGAAGCGCCTGCTCCATGCTCGGTTCCTTGGCTATCTGCTGAGGCCGGACCAACCGCACTTCAGACCGCTCGTGACGATTCTGATACCGGTCTACAACCGCGCTGCCCTATGTGCGGAGGCCGTGGAAAGCTGTCTCGCCCAGTCGTGGCGGCCGATCGAGATCCTGGTCGTCGATGACGGATCGACGGACGATCTGGCCTCGGCCATGCGGCCGTACCGCGATCAGGTGCGGTTGTTGCGCAAGCCGAATGGCGGTGTCTCCAGCGCACGCAATATAGGCATCGCCGCGGCGCGCGGCGATTTCATCCACTTCCTCGATTCCGACAATCTGCTCTTGCCGGATGCGATTGCAACGAAGATCGAGGCGTTCGCCGCGATCGCCGATGCCGAGCTGTGCTACGGCGTCGCGCTGGTCAAGGGATCGAACGGAAGATTGCATCTCTCACGTCATGTGCCGGACGGATCGCGGCAATGTCCGACGCGCAGTCTATTGGCGGCCGTGGCGAGCAGCTTTCCGTTCTTCGTGTCGACCGTCATGATGGCACGCTGGACCGCCTGGGACGGCGTCTCGTTCGAAGAGGATCTGCGTTCGGCCGAGGATATGCGATACTGGGTGGCGCTCGCGTTCCGCGGCACGAAACTCATCGGATTCTGGCGTCCCCTGATGATCCGGCGGAACCAGCCGAAGTCGCTGGGCGGTCGGCGCAGTCCGTTTCAGGACTCGCGGCTGACGGCGCGGCTACGCAACCTGCGCGATGCGCTGGTGCATCGCGAGCACTGGCGGCATGCCGGCAATTTCTACGCCCAGATCATATTGCATCACGTCACCGGTCCGATCCCGGCCGAACGCATGGCAACCCTGAAGCGGACAGTCAATGAGCTGCGCGTGGCGATACATCGGTTGAGCGATGGAGACCGCTGGGCGGGTCACAGCGCCTTGCCGCTTCTGGCCGACTTTCGCGATCAATATCGAGTACACATGCGGAGCCATCTGGGATCGACCCGGGAGGATCCAGGCGCCCGGCTCATCGCCGAGCTGGATGGCATTGTCTCGAACACGATCAAACGCGTCCCGGCCCTCACGCTGCCGGATATCGAATTCTGGCTCGAGAGGAAGGAGCGATTGCCCGATGGGCCGATCCGGCCATTTCTTGTCTCCCTGGGGCTCTGGAAACGCGGCGCGCGACGGAGATGCGTCGAGGCAACGGCAATCCTGCGGCATCTCCCATACATCCCGTCGCCGCAGGATATGGCGCGCTACCGGAGAATTCGGCGAAGGTTCGGCCCGATGGTCGCACGCTTGGTGCTGCGTGTCTTTCCTGCGACGCGATCCATCGAGCGAAGCGCACGACCAGAGGTGTGAGGCCGACCCCCTCTATCAGCCGCGGCCGGCATTCGCGAGGCCGGGAACTTTCCTTTCAGTATTGTGTTCGGTGTGCGGTCATTTTGGGTGCGGCCGTGGGCATGGTTTACACAGACGATCTGGATGGCTGTTCCATCCTGGTAGTTGAAGACGAAGCGCTCTCGGCCATCGACATCACTTCCATCATTGAAATGGCAGGCGGCAGGGTGATCGGCCCCGCCTACAGCCTTGGCCAGGGATTCAACTGCCTCCGCTACGACCGCATCGATTGCGCCCTGCTCGATGTGAAGCTGCATGATGAGCTGGTCTTCACGCTCGCCGACGCCCTGGCGGAGCGCGGCGTTCCTATCGTCTTTCTCAGCGCGCACTCGCTCAACATTGCGCCTCCCCGCCATCGCGAACGCTGCCTGGTTCGCAAACCCTACGGCACCCGTGCTCTCATTCGGGCGATCCAGGCAGCCGTTGCCGGCGATCGACCGCGCGGCGCGGAGCAGCCGACCGCTCAGCCCGCATAGAGCAGCCAGGACGGCCGGGAACCTTCAGTCTCGGGTGTGCTGGCCCTGAGCGGCGGCCTCTCGGCGGAGCTTGCGCGACATGCCGCGCCGTCACGCGATCATGCCGCCTGTGCCATGGCAGAAAGCCCGCAATAGGAAGCTGGTCGGCGGCGAGACACGAGAAGGGTCTGGAACCGTGCCTCGCCTCCGTACCAACCATTGGGTCAGGCCAATGGCCGAAGCTGTGAACCGCAAGCCAGGACACGGGGTTCCATCTGCGCGGTCTCCCATCTCGCATGGCTCAGCCGGATTGCTGGCGGGCCAGCCAGCTCAAGACACGACGACGAAACGGTGGAATGTCGAGAGCGATCAGGACGACACCCAACGGCAGCATCCAGAAACCCAGCACCGGCAGGAATCCGACCAGGCCGCCGGCCATTGCCAGGATTCCCAGCCCGGTGCGAACGCCCGGCGGCAGATGTCGATCGCTCCAGATGGCGGTTTTGTTAACGACCGCGATGGTTCGCTTCCAGAATTGGTGAATCCGCGACATGGCGACCCCGAACGCTCAGGCCTCTGCGTTGGCACAACACTGCAGGCCGGGAAAAGTTTGCTGCAAAAAAAGTGGCGGCGAGCTGACAGGACGGTTTCATGCCAGCTTCGCCGCCTTCTCGGACAGCCTAATGGGAACTGCCGCCCGAAATCAGGGGATCAACGCAACACAGCAACCCTAGGGCCAGAACCGGCGACCGGCATTTGCATTTGACAAGGCCACTCCTAGAATCAGGCCCAAGAAACTTCATCGGAAGGCAAACAGACATTTCGCCGGAACATTGCGGGCTCTGCGACGTTTCTTTTTGTTGAGTTGCGCCGGATGCTCTTTCGAATGCTGGAAACCTCATTCCCCGATCTATCTTTTCGCGTGCTGCTGCGGGAATGCAGCCGCCGGCGCGACGACGCGCTCGACGAGTTCCGGGAACGGGTCGCCGGACTCCTGGCGATTGCACTGGTCGCGGCGGTGCCGCTCTGTTGGACGGTCTCCGGCTCGGAGGTGTCGCTGGTCGAGGCGTCCGAGGCGGCCGAGCCGGCCACCGGCGCCAAGACCTTCGAGGCGCCCCTGGTCAATCCCGACGCGGTCTTGAACCGGCTGGAGGCAAATCAGCTGAGGCGGTCCGATGTCCGCGCCGTGCAGGCCCAGCTCAGGCTGAAGGGGTTCGATCCGGGACCGATCGACGGCCTCGCCGGAAAACGCACGCTCTCCGCCCTCAATGCCTATCGGCAGTCTATCAGCCTCTTGCCGGTGCAGGCCATCAGCCGGGAAACGGTGGCTGGGCTGCAAGGCCAATAGGCGCCGCACGTCGGCACGCGTCTGTTTCGCGGTCGCCTATATCGAACGGCATAGAACATCCGTACAATTTCATCGACGATCCGAATTGTGTCATAAGCGGCCCGGATTTGAGCCAGTTGCTACCGCGGGCCGCGACGATGAAGTTTCAAGATTTCCCGACCAACGTCATTGCATTTCCGGGTGTGCATCGCGGTCGCCCGGCGCCGGCAACTGAAGCCAGCCATCCATTGCCGCATCGAACCAGGCACCCGGCTGCAATCGCCGGATCGGAACTGAATGGCCGTCTGCTGATCCTGCTCGCGATCTGCACGACGAGCGCCGTACTTCTACTGTCGGCCGTTCACATTCTGCAGGGATAGCGCGTCCGCTTGAGGGGGCGTGACTGATCGGCGGCGGAGCCCATGAGGGGGTTTAGGGATCCGCCGCCGCATCGGTTACAAGATACCAGCGCACATGCGCTTTATTCCTCCGATGGCTTGCGCCGCGGCCTCGGACAAACAATGCTGACCTTGGAAGCATAGAGTCGGAGAGCGGCTTTGAGCGTGTATGCGAGCCCGGATCAAGCAAGTTCGGAGATCGTCCGATCCATGCTGCAATGGTGGCTCGGCAAATGCGCGAACGACATTCCGGATCGCAGCGATCTCGACCCCGCGGAACTGAAGCCGCTGCTCCCCAACATCCTCATCAGCGATGTCGAGCATGATCCGTTCCGCATCCGCTACCGCCTGGTCGGAACGCGCGCACGCGAGGCTACCGGCTTCAACATCGTCGGGCGATATCTCGACGAGCTGTTGCCGACCGATCCCGACGAGCCGTGGATGGACGATTACAGCCTGGCTTATCGCACGCGCAGCCCGGTTCTGGGCTCGAGCTCGATCAAGACCAGCACCGGCGGCATCTTCACATACGAGTATGGGCTGTTTCCGCTGCGCAAAGGCGGCACCACCATCGAGCAGTTCGTCGCGATCGAGGATTACGAGAACTTGAGTGCGACGCTGACCGATCTGGTCGAGTGGCGCGAGCGAACGCCGAAAAAAAGAATCGTGCCGCGACGAGATTCAGCGCCGTAAAGCAGATGTTTTCCTTACCGCTCCTTCATCATGAAGGCCTTTAATTTCAATCATCTTCGCTACAATTTGCCAAGCATTTGAGACAACTCCCGTTTGTTGCGCAGGAGTGCTGGCCGTGTGTATCATGTGCGTATGTCCCTGCCGCGGCGACCATCGATCTATCGGTCGCAGGCGCGTTGTGAGTGTAACTCGACGCGATTGCACCACTAGCAGGGACAGCATGGCGTCACCGCAGAGATCGAGTGACCGACAATGACTATGGGAATCATTGGACTAGCTTTGGGAGCCGTGGCGAGCGCCGGCGGCACAACGTTCAGGATGAGCACCTTTCAGGGCCCCGGAAACTATCGCATCCCGGTTGGTGCGACAGTGTCGTTTCTCGGCGGCATGATTGTGTCTCTGAGCGTGGTCCAGCTCCTGCTGTCGATGTTCTAATCGGCCGATTTCTCTTCGTGACCGATGTCGCCTGACGACGGCGCGCGCGCTCAGCCTTAATCGCGGACGTCAACACCATCCCGATGGGCCGACAAAAGTCGGCCCATCCAGACTGGGTGATATCGGCTCTTAGCCGACCGGCTCGGTCGCATCGCACATCACCGGGCCATCCTTCACGACCCTGCGACAGTTCAGGCGGCATTGCAGGACGCCATTGTCCCCGCGCACCTTGGTGAACCACTCCAGGCCCGCCCTCTGGCAGGACTCAAGGGTATAGTGCCCGCCGAGATAGACTTCATTGCTGTTGGCGTCCGTCCGCGCGAGCGACCAGATGTTCGGGCTGATGGGGTCGACCACGCAACTGGCGCAAGCAATGCTTAGCAAGACGACGAGTATCGATCGGCTCATGTTTCCTCTCCCCTGCGCGTAGCAGCGATGACAGATCGCGGCATCGCCGCCATTCTACCAAGAGCGGCGATTGATTGCGATTCGCGGTTATAGTTAATGGACTATTGAAGCTCGGCGGCGCCGTCAGCGAAAGGGGGCGCTTGATGCCTGGAGAGCCGACGGCGGAGCTGCCGCGCGCAGCGTCGGATACGCGGTCGGCAGCGCTCGCGTCCTGCCGCGCCGGTCGGAGAGAATTCCGCGCCATCGTTCTTCTCGTGCGCGTGCGCCGATCGCTGCCATCGATCGCATTGACGCAACGATTGGCGACGCTGCCGTACCGCTACGCCAGGTCGAGCGCGTGGCGCTTCAGATCGGCGAGATCGACATGCTCCAGCGCCAGCTTGTGGGTCGCGCCAAGGACGACGCGCGGGGCGGCGCCCGCTTCCAGCGCCTCCTGCCAGCGGTCGGCGCACAGGCACCAGCGGTCGCCCGGGCGCAGCCCGGGGAAACCGAATTCCGGCCGAGGCGTCGACAGATCGTTGCCCATGCGCTTGGAGAATGCGAGGAACGAAGCGGTCATTTCCACGCAGACGACATGACGGCCGCGATCCTCCACGCCGGTGGAACAGCATCCGTTGCGATAGAAGCCAGTGACCGGATCGACGGAGCAGGCCAGCAGCTTTTCGCCGAACACATTCAGATCATCTTCCTGGTTGTCGTTCGCCGCCATGATTGCAGACCTCGCTCATTGTGATCTTGCTCACAGGCCCCGCTGTACGGGCTATCTTTGGGTGGACAGCATCGCAGACTTCAGGCATCTACGGTCGCCTGCGCGGCCATCGGGCCCACGAATCTCTTATGAACGACGCCAGCCTTCAAACCAATTCAATATTGGCGAGGTCCCTTCGCATATTATCCGGGCTGGCCGCTCCGGATGGCAAGGCCGATGCCGAGTGGTCGACTACCCTCGTCTCGGAACTCGCTCCGTTTCTCCCGTCCCCGGCAGGGCAGTCCGGCGATCTGCTGGCGCCCAATCCCGCCGGCCCGGAGCTGCGATGGCATGCCGACCGCCTGATCGACATGGTGCAGCATCAAGGCGAGTCTCCAACGGATCGCGCGCGGCGACGCTATCACGCCCGTATGCTGGGCTATGGCCTTGCTCCGGACCGGACAGAATTCCGCCCGCTCGTGAGCGTTCTTCTCCCGGTCTATAACCGCGCAGGCCCTGTGGTCGAGGCCGTGCAAAGCTGCCTGGATCAGACTTGGCGCCCGATCGAGATTCTCGTCATTGATGATGGCTCCACCGACGACGTTCAGTCCGCGCTGCGCCGATTCGGCGATCAGGTGCGTTTGATCCGCAAGCCGAACGGCGGCGTGGCCAGCGCGCGCAATCTCGGCATCGGTCTCGCCACCGGCGACTTCATCCACTTCCTGGACAGTGACGATCTGCTGCTGCCGTGCGCCGTCGAAAGCAAGCTGGCGGCGTTCCACGCGGTCGCCGATGCCGAATTGTGCTACGGCCAGTCGCAATGGATCGACATGCGCACCTCGCCGCCCGCGATGAAAGAGGCGCGGCTGTACATCGTGGAGAATCCGGCACGCGCGATGATGGTGAGTTTTCCATTCCTCCTCCAGACTGTGATGATGCCGCGCTGGCGCTTGCTGGCGGCGGCTCCGTTCGAGGAGGATCTGCGGCGCTCCTCCGATTTCCGCTATTGGCAGTGCCTGGGCCTTGCCGGGACCAAAGTGATCGGCCATCGCGAGCTGTCGACGCATCTGCGGCGATTCCACGACAGCTTGCATCTGACGCCGGAGGAGCAGGATGACAGCCACGCCGTCGCGCTGATGCGAGGACTACGAGACCTGGCACGCCACCCCCAAGCGTGGCGCTATGGCACCGAGTATCTCAACATTGTGGGAGCGAAGCGCGCGCAATACTGGCTCGGCGCTTCGCCATCTGATCGGGTTCGCGCAGCCGCGGCCGAAGCCGTCACCGCACTGGAACAAGCCGGCCAGGGCCATCTCTCCCCATTGCCGATGTTTGCCGCCATGCGCGGGCGACGGCAGCGGCTCAAGAAGCACGGCGATTGGCCGGACGAGGATTCAGATTCGATCTATCGGATGCTGACTCAGGCGATCAATCGCTGCCTCGCGGCGGCACGCCCGCTCAGCAATGACGATGTCTCCTTCTGGTCGGCCCACCTCGAGCCATCGGCAAAGGATCTTTCCTTGGCACGATTCTTCGCGGCCATCGAGGCTCTTTGCGCGCCACGGCGCCGTGCGGTCCTCGCCAATGCCTTGTTGCGGGCAATGCCGCGCATTCCGCCGCGCAGGATGGTGCGGCTGGCGGCGCGGTTGAGCCCGATCATGGGCGCCCGCCTGGCCGGCGCCGTCGCAAAACGGTGGATGCGATGGACGGGTGTTTAGCGCCGATCCGCCGTCACGCCCGCCTTGCGCAGCTCCGCACCCAGCCTTCCCGTCAGCCACAATCCATACATGCGGGCATCGCTGACCAGCGACCAGAGCGGATAGCGGAAGGTCGCCGGCCTGTTGCGCTCGACGAAGAAATGCGCGATCCAGGCCGGACCATAGCCCGCGATGGGGACGATAGTCAGCCAGCCCCAGCCCTGCCCCAGCAGAAACAGCGCCAGCGCGATCAGCGCCAACGTGCTGCCAAGAAAATGCCAGGCCCGCGTCGCAGGCCTGGCATGGTCGCGCAGATAGGACGGCCAGAAATCCGCGTAGCTGCGGATGCGGCCCTCGCTCATCTTATTCGGCGGCCTTCTGCCGTGCAGGTCCCGGATGCGTCACGGCGCCATAGCGCGCCGACGACACCGTCTCGCCATAGCGCCAGATCGCGCCCGATTGATACTGCGCGGCGCGCGGCTTCCAGGCGGCCCGGCGCTTGGCCAGTTCTTCGTCCGACAGCTCGACCTTGATCGAGCCGTTGTCGGCATCGATCTCGATGATGTCGCCGTTCTTGAGCAATCCGATCGGTCCGCCGATCGCAGCTTCCGGCGCGACGTGGCCGATGCAGAAGCCGCGGGTGGCGCCGGAGAAGCGCCCGTCGGTGATCAGCGCCACCTTCTGCCCCATGCCCTGGCCGTAGATCGCGGCGGTCAGCACCAGCATCTCGCGCATGCCGGGGCCGCCCTTCGGACCTTCGTAGCGGATCACGAACACATCGCCCGCCTTGTAGGCGCGATCGGTCACCGCCGCGAACGCATCCTCCTCCCGGTCGAAGCAGAGCGCCGTGCCGCGGAACTTGGTGTTGGCGAGGCCCGCGACCTTCACCACTGCCCCATCCGGCGCGAGGTTGCCCTTCAGCACCAGCACGCCGCCGCTCGGCGCCAGCGCCTTGCTGACCGGGCGCACCACATCCTGGTCCGTGCGGAAGGTCACGCTCTTCAAATTCTCCGCCATGGTCTTGCCGCTGACGGTCATGCAATCGCCATAGAGGAAGCCGCCCTCCAAGAGCGCCTTCAGCACTTGCAGCACGCCGCCGGCCTTGTGCATGTCGCTCGCGACATACTTGCCGCCGGGCTTGAGGTCGGCGATGTAGGGCGTGCGCTTCAGGATCGCCTCGATATCGAAGGCATCGAAATCGATCCCGGCCTCGTTGGCGATCGCCGGGAGGTGCAGCAGGCCGTTGGTCGAGCCGCCGGTCGCGGCGACCACCGCGGCCGCATTCTCCAGCGCCTTGCGCGTGACGATGTCGCGCGGCCGGAGGTTGGATTTGAGCAGGCGCATCACCGCTTCGCCGGTCTGGAACGCATAGGCTTCACGCTCCGCGATCACCGCCGGCGCCGCCGAAGAGCCCGGCAGCGCGAGGCCGATCGCCTCGGACACGCAGGCCATCGTGTTGGCGGTGAACTGGCCGCCGCACGCGCCGGCCGACGGGCACGCGATCTTTTCGAGCGCGGTCAGCTCTTCCAGCGGCATCTGGCCCGACTGGTATTTGCCGACCGCTTCATAGACGTCCTGGACCGTGACGTCCTTGCCGTGGAAATTTCCCGGCAGGATCGAGCCGCCGTACATGAAGACCGCGGGGACGTTGAGGCGCAGCATCGCCATCATCATCGCCGGCAGCGTCTTGTCGCACCCGGCGATCGCCACCAGCGCATCGTAGCAATGGCCGCGCACCGACAGCTCGACGGAATCCGCGATCGTCTCGCGGCTGACCAGCGAGGACTTCATGCCCGAATGGCCCATCGCGATGCCGTCGGTCACGGTGATGGTGACGAACTCGCGCGGCGTGCCGCCGGCCGCGCTGACGCCGCGCTTGGCGATCTCGGCATGTCCCTTCAAGGCCGTATTGCAGGGCGCGGATTCATTCCAGCTCGACACCACGCCGACGAAGGGCTTGGCGATGTCCTGCTCTGTCAGGCCCATGGCGTAGTAGAAGGCGCGGTGCGGCGCGCGCTCCGGCCCCGCCTTGACATGGCGGCTGCTGAGATCGTCGTTCGGCTGCTGGCTCATGGAATGGTTCCTCCCATTGGCGGCCACCATATCGCCGGACACCGGAAGGTCAATATGCGGGTCTCACGCGCTCAGCGCACCGGAATTTCGACCGATACCCGCGTTGCGCCGCGCCGGAAGCCGTCCAAAGCGATGCTCCACGGCTCCGGCCGCAGGTCGCGATAGATGCCGTATTTGAAATAGGTGCAACCGACCAGCCCGGCATAACCAAAGGGTTCCGCCGGATCGACCGTGCCCTTCCCGTCCAGTACGCCGTACAAACCATTGGCGAAGGGCTGGCCGTCGAGCCAGCCCTCGACAAAGCCGGCATCGTCGGACCGGTTGCCCTGCGGCATCACCTTCGCATGCAGCACCACCGCGTGCCAGCGATCGAGAAACGGACCGCGCTGGCGCATGAGCTGTCCGACCGTGTTCTTGCGCACCTGGTCGCCCGCGACGGCGAGTTGCAGCCCCATGACGTCACCCACGTCATTTTCGACCACTCGCAGAGAAATCGTCGGATTGCCTCCCGCGCCGGCTGCGCGACCGAACGGCTCCGGCCCCAATGGGCATGTGTTGGGATGCTGCTTCAATTGCGCAATCACGATCCGCTGGCCGGCGAGCTTCCCTTTCATGACGGCTGGGATCATGAACCGGAATCCGTACCAGACCTCCGTACCGAGTGGCAGGCGGGATTCGTCCGGCTCTGCGAGCTCGGCGCGTTCGGTCTGCGCGCCATCCGGCTCGCAGCGGCCGACGGACGTCGATTTCCGGGGATCCAGGGTCAGCAACAGCGCTTCATTGTCGGGTCGGTCGATGGTCGGCGCGGCGATGAACCTTGCTACCCCTTTGCATAAGTAGGCGGCGTTGACGCTCCGGTCGAGCGCACCCTCGAAATCGGCCGACAGACTCATCGCTTCCGGCGGCACGTGCTTGAACGAGGGCCTGGTTTCGGCCGTGACAATCGACTGCGCATTGGCGGCCATTGTCAAACATAGGCCGATACAGAAGGCTAAACTCAAATAGCGCGAAGACATGCTTTATCTCATCGTGCACGCCGGCTTGGCCAGCATAGCACATCGCGGACGCCATCGCGAACCTGCCCTCGGCGCCGGAGTGTGTGCACCGTCACAGGTCGCGCAGGCGGATCAACGCAATTTTATGCACTTCCGCAAGAGCGGTGCGGAACTCCGTATCCTCATCGTGATGAATACGGCGCTCGAAGGCTTCGAGAATTTCTCCGCGGCTCTTGCCTTTGACGGCCATGATGAAAGGGAAAGGAAATTTGCGCTTGTAGGAATCGTTGAGCGCGGTGAAACGCTGGAACTCCGCCGGCGTGCATTTGTCGAGGCCGGCGCTCGCCTGCTCCGACGTTGATTCCGCCGTCAGTTCGCCGCGCATCGCCAGCCGTCCTGCCAGATCGGGATGGGCGCGCAGCAGCGCCAGTTGCCGCTCTCGCGGTGCTGCATCCACGATTGCGGCCAACGTCTGGTGCAGTCCTTCGACCGTGTCGTGCTCCGCCGTCAATCCCGCTGACCATGCTTCCTCCGCGATCCACGGCGAATGCTCATAGACGCGGCCATAGAGCGCAACGAAGGCAGCGCGGTCGAGTTTGCCCGGCGGCTGTTTGAAATTCTGCGCCATCAATCCACGCTGGTCCTGCTGTCGGCCAGCCATTTCGCGATCACCAGCCGCTCCTCCGGCAGCATGCCGGTCTTGTTGGCGAGCGGCATGGCGTGGGTGAGCACCACCATGCGTTCGATCTGCGGGGCCATGCGCTGGATCTGGTCGGCGGTGTCGAAGGCAATGCCCTTGGGCGGCACCTTGTAGGCGGCATCGGTCGGGCTCGCCGAATGGCAGGCCTGGCAGCGATGCGCCATGATCGCCTGCACGTCGGCGAAGGTGACCGGTCCGACCGCTTCCAGATCCGCGTCCGGCCGGTAGCTGGCATAGGCGATCGCGCCGATGCCGACCATGGCTGCGTAGAACAGGATGGCCGTCACGGGCGAACCCGCCGCGCCGGCGTTCTTCATGTTGGCATAGAGCCGCACCAGGCCGCTGAACAGCAGGATGCCGACCACGATCAGCCAGCTTTGCGCATGCTCGAACATCATCGGGTAATGGTTGCTGATCATCATCAGCACCACCGGCAGGGTGAGATAATTGTTGTGCAGCGAGCGCTGCTTGGCGCGCTTGCCGAGCGCGGGGTCGGGCGTTTTTCCGGCGATCAGCGCCGCCACGACCTTCCTCTGGTTCGGGATGATGATGAAAAAGACGTTCGCGGCCATGATGGTGCCGAGGAACGCGCCGATATGCACGAACGCCGCGCGGCCGCTGAACACATGCGTGAAGCCATAGGAAGCGGCGCAGGCCAGCAGGAACACCAGGAACGCCAGCAGCCCCGTACGATCGCCGATGGGGGAGCGGCATAGCAGGTCATAGAGGATCCAGCCCGCCGCCAGCCCGCCGAGGCTGATGCCGATCGCCTTGCCCGGCGTCAGCTCCATCACGCGCGGATCGATCAGCAGGTCGTTGGCGCCGACGTAGTAGATGACCGCCAGCAGCAGGAAGCCGGTGATCCAGGTGAAGTAGGCTTCGTACTTGAACCAGTGCAGGTCGGCCGGCATTTCCGGCGGCGCCACCAGGAACTTGGTCGCGCGATAGAAGCCGCCGCCATGCACCATCCAGCTCGCGCCCGCCAGCCCCTCGCCCATCCCCGGCTCGCGCCTGAGGCTCGCATCCAGCCAGATGAAATGGAACGAGGTGCCGATCCACATGATGCCGACCATGACATGGGCCCAGCGCAAGGCGAGGCTGATCCAGTCGGCAACGATCGGGTCCATGGCGATCCCCCTGACGGAATCCCCTCTCCCGTGGCGCGGGAGAGGGGTAACTGAGTGGTCTCAATCTACCAAACCCGGCCCTGGCTTCCGACGCCACTCCCTGTCATCTTACAGAAAATCATCTTCAAGAAATCGGCGACAATGCCCGATACCGAGGATTTGGCCATTTTCGTGCGGGTGGTGGAGCTTGGCAGCCTGTCGGCCGCCGGCCGGGACATGCGCCTGTCGGCCGCCGTGGTCAGCAACCGGATAGCCCGGCTGGAAAAGGATGTCGGGACCCGCCTGCTCAACCGCACCACCCGGCATGTCAGCCTGACCGAGGACGGCTCACACTATTACGAGCATTGCGTCGTCATCCTCAATGAACTGGAGCAGGCG